>PPYF01303834.1_pt1 | contig 42837 bp, 30 predicted proteins | sample 1559871 | NCBI WGS metagenome assembly PPYF01 (sample SAMN08240021, study PRJNA423297) | Human gut metagenome, whole genome shotgun sequencing project.
AGTCTGAAGCTGCTCGCAAGAACAGAAAGAAGTTCTATTGATCCCTTCCCGGTTCATAAGACAAAAAACGCTCCGTGCAGACGCACGGAGCGTTTTTTTGAGTATCGCCTCAGCTGAGAAGGGCTGGTCAGCGGCTGTTACACTTCCGCCCCCTTCCGCGACTATATAGGTGTCAGCTGACAATACGAAACATGGAGGAACCTGTATGGACGAACAACAGCTGCTTTCCCGCCTGCGGCGCGGAGACGAGCAGGCGCTTGCAGCGGTGATCGCGCGCTTCAGCGCCTATGTCGTGACGGTCATTCACAACCGGAGCCGCGGGCTTCTTTCTCCGGAGGACGAGGACGAGCTTGCTTCAAGCACCTTTTTCGCGCTCTGGCAGTCCTGCCGGACAGTCAAGGCCGGGAGCATCCGCGCGTGGCTCGGAAGCGTGGCGCGGAACAAGACCGTCGACCGGCTGCGAAGGGCGCGTATGGATATGCCGCTGGACGAAGAGCTGGCCGGAACAGACGATTTTCTTCTCGAGGAGACTGTCAAAAAGGAACAGGCGCGGCAGCTGCGCGAGGCGGTCGCGCTACTGTCAGAGGTCGACCGCGAGATCATCCGGCGGTTTTACGACCTGTGCCAGACCGCGCCGGAAATCTCCGCCGTGCTGGGGCTGACCCCTTCCGCGGTGCGTATGCGGCTGGTACGCAGCCGGGAAGCCATCAAAAACGAGTTATGCCGGGGAGGGTTTGTATATGAATAACATTGATATGATTCTGCAGTCTGCCGATCTGCCGGAGTCTCCGGTCGATGCAATTTCGGACGAGCGGCAGGCCAAAATCCTGAGCGGTGCATTGCAGCTTGCGCGGCAGGATGCGAAAAAGCGCAGCCACAGGCGCGTGGTGCGTATCGCGGCAGCTGCCGCAGCGGCGGTCGCAGTCCTGTGCGGTGCAGCCGCGATTCTGCACTACGCATCTGTTTCCAATGAGGAAGGCACCTATCACGCCGAGGGCGTGGTCATCCGTTTAGACGGTACGCCGAATCCGTATTCCTATGATTTTTCCCATGACGCGATCATCCGCGTCGACACGGAGGGCCGGACGACAGGCACCTACTGCGGTATGAAGTTTGATTGGCTGCCGGTCCTGCCGCCTCCGGACAACACCTCGACGCTTTATGGCTCTGTCTCCTACCGGAATCCGGAGCAGCTGGAGGGGATCTCCGACAGCCAGAAGCAGCAGATGGACGACTGCATCTATGATACATGGTGCAAAAGCACCGGCACATCTTTTTCGGCTACGTGCCTGTCCGCAAATGAGATCGCAGGCTGTGATCTGCTGGTTCTCGGGAACGATCCGCAAATCACGAAGGAGGGGATGATCAACGGGCTGTACGCAAGCTGGATCGAGGCCTCGCACGAAACCAACGCCGATGTTACGTATCACTATCTCCTACTCTATGACCCCGAAAAGCTTTGTGTGGTATTTCTGAATGGCGATTGGGAGCTTACAGAAAAAATCGCGGAGAACATGACCATCGTGCAGACAGACATCCCCACACCGGAACCGAGCCAGAATTACACATACGTTGGCGCACTCGGTTGACATAAGTTGAAAAACGGCCTCCTCTTACCGCACAGAGCGCGGCAGGAGGAGGCTTTTTTATATTATTCCGGGTCAATCTCCACGGCCTTCCCCGCGGAGAAGAAATAAAGGATGCATTTCCTGACAGAAAGCCCATAAATGAGCGAAAGCGCCCGCGCATAGGCCTGCAGCTGCGGCACGTAGCGCGCGGCCTTCAGCTGTAAATCGCCGTCAATGTAGTCAGTTTTGAAATCAAGGATGACGATCCCGTCTGCCTCCTGCCAGAAGCAGTCGACGACGCCCTGCAGCATGACCTGTTCCCCGGCAGCCGCCGGGTCATACGCGCCGGCGTCGGTCAGAATGGAGAATTTGAACTCGCGGCGCAGGTTCTTCGCGTTCAAAATCCGCTTTCCAAGCTCCGAGGAAAACAGCGCCAGAATTTTCTCCGCGTCTACCGCCTCGGCCTGCCGGGCCGTCAGAAATTTTTCCGTTTGCAGCCGCGCAAGCTCCTGCTGGATGCCATCGCGCGTCGTGCAGGCCTCGTAGTGGACGAACTGCATGAAAAGGTGCGTCGCGTTTCCTTTCTCGCGGCCTGTCAGCGGCCTGTCCTGCAAAAACTGCGGCGTGCGCCATGGCTTTCTGGCAGACTCCGGCTGTGCGGGCGTTTCCTCCGCCGCTTCCAGATCAAGTCCGCGCCCCTTCAGCTGCGTGGCCGTCAGCTTGGACGGCAGCCGTGTCGCCGCCTCGTGCGCGTACCGGAAGCCCACGCTTTCCAGAACCTGCTCCCGGTCGAGCGGCTGTGCTGCGCGCGGCGCTTCTGCCTGTGCCCCGCGTGCAGCGGGAGCGGCAGGGGAGACGTCCTGCAGCGTGACCAGCCACGGGTACTGGCGTACCCGGCTGTATGCGCACGGGCCGCATTCGGCGAACAGCGCGCCGGACTCCGTGCGGCACAGCGCTGCTAGCAAGATCCATTCGTCCGGCTGACGCACTGCCGCGCTCACCCACGGCCCCAGCGGGTCGGACAGCCGCAAAAGCAGCTTTTTCAGGCGCGAGCCGTAATGTGCCGCGCAGCTCGTCATGATCAGCTGCTCCTTCGCGCGGGTCATGGCGACATAGAGAACACGCAGCTCCTCAGAGACGGTCTGTGCCGTCTTGCGGTCGATGATGGCTCTGCGCGCAAGCCCATGGTAATACGACCGGCTTGCAAGGTCGACGACATTGCCGCCGATCAGAAGCTCCTCGTCCGTCAGAACAGCGGCAGCATTGTCCTGCATGTTCATCTTCCGCGCCAGATCGGCCAGAATGACGATAGGGAATTCCAGTCCCTTGGATTTGTGGATGGACATGATGCGCACGGCGTCCGACCGGGCAGGCGCGTCCTGCGCGGGCAGTCTTGCGCCGCGCTGCTGCATTTGAAGCAGCAGCTGCACAAGCTCGGACAGGCTGCGAAGCTCTGTCTGTGCGCCAGCCGTCACGAACGACGCAAATGCAGCCAGACTGCCGCGCCGCCGTTCTCCGTCCGGCAGAGAGGCAAAGACCATTTCCAGCCCGGAGGACTGCACGACGGTGTTCAGCAGTTCCGGCAGCGGCGTCCTGCGGCTTTCCTCGCGCATACGGGAAAGCCAGGACAAAAACGCGCACAGCTTTTCAGACGGCTCCCGGCAGGCACACAGGCAGTCGTAAAGGTCTGCCTTTTGCGCCTGCGCGCGAAGCAGCGCCAGCTCCTCTGGCGTAAAGCCGAAGACGGGGCTTGCCATGGCCGCAGCCAGCGGAATATCCCGGTGCGGGTTATCGATAATTTGCAGAAGCTGGAATAAAATCTCAATTTCCGCTGTCTGCATCAGATCGCCGTCCCCGTCCACGTCGCAGGCGATGCCGCGCCGTTGCAGCGCCGCCTGATACACCCCGGCGATCATGCCGGGCGAGCGCATCAGGATCACGATATCAGACGGCTTCGCCGGGCGCAGCGCGCCGTTTTCCGTGACGGAGGCCTCGCGCAGGAGCCGCTCAATACGCGCAGCGACGAATTCCGCCTCCGCGCCCGTCTTGTCACCGCTTTCTTCTTCCGATGCGAGATAATTCAGGCAGTGCAGCTCGACCTTCGGGCCGGGCGAGTCCGGGAACTGCGCGCCGGGGACGAGCGCTTCGTCCTGCGTGTAGTCCAGCTCCCCGGCCTCTTTTTTCATCACAAGCGAAAACACGTCGTTGGCCGCTTCCAGAATTTCGGCGCGGGAACGGAAATTCTGCGACAGCAGCAGCTTGCGCGGCTCGCCGGGGGCCTGTGTGCCGAGCGGCGGATAGGCGTCGTATTTGGAAAGGAAGATCGTCGGATCGGCCAGCCGGAACCGGTAGATCGACTGCTTGACGTCGCCGACCATGAACAGATTTTTTCCGTCGCGGCTGACAGCCTGAAAAATGCGCTCCTGCACGGCGTTGGAATCCTGATATTCGTCGATCAGAATCTCGCGGTAGCTCTGCGCAAGGCTTTTCGCGGCCTCTGTCGGCCTGCCGGAGCCCTTTTTCGTCAGAAGCCCGATCATGCAGTGCTCCAGATCGGAAAAATCGAGCAGATGACGGCGGCGCTTTTCCTGCGTGAACCGTTCGTCAAAGCGCCGCAGCAGTGTCAGAAGCCCCCGCAGCGCCGGGAGGGTGCTGCGAAGGTCGTCTACGACCCGTTCCGACGGCGCGTAAAAATAGCTCTGCACGGTCTTGAGCAGCTGCTTTGCCTCGTCGCGCAGTGTCTTGACCTGCTCCGCGTTTTCCGCGTCCTTCGGCATCCGCATCACGCCGAAGGAGGGGAGCCCCGCCTCCACACAGCCGTCCCAAGTCGTCTCCGCCATGAGCGCATGGACGGTTTCTCGGTTTTTTTGCAGCAGCGGCAGGCATTTTTGCTCCAGAGCCGCGTCCGCGCGGCAGAGCGCTTCTGCCTGCGCAAGCATGGCGTCCGCGCTTTCGAGCGCGTCCCTGCGCGCCTTGAGATAATACGCGCCCCAGAGCGTCTGCTCCGCCGGAGTCCCCTCCGGCAGCGCATACGCGCGCAGGCAGTCCGCCATCCATGCTTCGGGGTCGACCTTGCAGCGCATGACTTCATAGCTGCGCTCGGCCAGCTCCAACAGCCGCCGGTCGTCACGTCCATAGCCGAGCGTGTCGATCATGGCGGCGAAATCCGGCTCGTCGTCAAGCTTCGCATACAGCTCGGAGAGCACGTCCCGAAGCGTCTGCGCACGCAGAGCCGCCGCCTGCTGCTCGTCCGCCACGCGGAAATCGGCAGGCAGATTCGCCTCTGCCGCATACTGCCGCAGGACGGCCTGACAGAAGCTGTGCACCGTCGAGATCTGCGCGAGATACACGCGCGTCAGCTGCCGCTGCAAATGCCGGTCGTTCGGCGTGCCGGCAAGCGCCTCGGCGATGCGCGCGGCGATCTTGCCGCGCAGCTCAGACGCGGCGGCTCTTGTGTATGTAATGATCAGAAATTCATCGAGGTCGGCGGGGTCTGTGGGGTCGGTCAGATAGCCCATCAACCGGTCGACCAGAACCTTCGTCTTTCCGGAGCCTGCCGCCGCCGCAACGAGCAGCGCGCCGCCCCGATCCTCCGCCGCAGCCCGCTGCTGCGGCGTTGCGCGGATCTCAGCCATGCTCCAGCCTCCTTTCAAGCGCCTGCCAGAATTCCTCCGGCGTAACGGAGGCGAACCGCCGTGCGTTCACGCCGCAGACGTCCTTGTGGCAGGCCGATGAAAAATCACAGTATTTACATTCGGAATCCGACGGGCCGCGGTCAATGGGGTTCGGCGCGGTCGCGCCGGAGAGAATTTCGTCGATCATCGCCTCGACCTGTCCGTTCACAAAGCGCTCCAGCTCCGCCAGCTGAGCAGGGGAGGCGAGATCGCCAATCAGCCCGTCCGGGCCGGGCGCGAAGGGCAGGTACTGCGGCTTTTTCTCATACGCTTCCATCGCGTGCAGGACCGCTTCGTCGTTCAGAAGCAGCCCCTTGCGGCGCAGATCCTTCTGCCGTTCGGCATCGGCCTGCGCAGGGTCCTCACCCGGCTTGAGCTTGACCATGTCGCACCGGCCCGGAACATAGAGCACTCCGGCCGGCTGCATGGGCGTTCCTGCCCGCCTCTGATACGATTCCAGCGCGAACAGATACAGAAGCATCTGCAGGTTCTTCCCGTACAGCAGCTCTGCATAATCAAAATCCTTATGGCCGGTCTTGTAATCGATGATACGGAAATAGCGCCGTCCGTCCGCCTCATAGGTGTCCACGCGGTCGATCTGCCCGGTTAGAAGCCCGGAGCCGGTCTTTGCGCGGTACTCGATCGGCGGCAGCGGTCCGCCGGGCGCGAACCGAAGCTCCTCCGCCGCAGGCGCGAACTGCGACAGCCGAAGCTCCCGCGCCACGTCCATCACGACGGCGGCAGCCTCCTGCCGGTTGCGTGCGGAAAGATAGCTCTCGCGGCTCGCGGCGGCCTGTCCCTGCGGGAGATAGGTCTTCATGCAGTTATCCATGCAGCGCTCTGTCAGCGCGGAAATTTCTCCGTCCGTCATGGCGGCGAAGCCGCCCTGCTCCTGCGCCTCGCGGACGACGTGCTCCAATACATCGTGCACGAACGAGCCGAACAGCGGCGCGTCGAATTCTGCCTGCTTCCATGGCGCAGCGCGCAGGCCGTATTGCAGGAAAAACGCGTACCGGCAGCCCGCGAACCGGTCGATCTTCGACGCGGAAAGCGGGATCGTCCTGCCGTAGAGCGCACGCACCGCCTCTGGCCGCATGGAGGCGAAGGAATACGCGCAGCGCTGCGATAGCGTCCGCGCCTCCTTTTGAACCGCCTCCGGCAGCCAGTCAGGCAGCGCGCTCTGCTGCAGGGCCGCGCCCGCAGCTGCGGCGCAATCCGGCAGGAAGGGGAAGTCCTCTGCCGCAGCCGGCTGCAAAGCCGGAAACAGCGATGCTGTGCGGCTGTACAAAAACGACGGCTGCGCCGCATCGGTCACAAGGCATACCCGCTGCTCCGCCGCGCTCAGCGCCGCGCAGACCCAGCTCATTTCGCGGTCAGAGGACGCGCTGCGCCCCGGACTGAGTTCCACGCCGAGACTGCGGAGCTTCTGCCGCTCCGGGTCGGCAAGCAGCCCGCCGGGATCGGAAAACGCAGGCAGCAGTCCGTCATTCGCGCCGAGCACCAGCAGAACGCGGGTGCGGCGGTGGCGGAGCATGGGCAGCGTCGTAAGCTGGACGGCATCGCAGACGGAGGGAATGGAACCGACCGAAGTATTTTGCAGCAGCATGGAAAACAGCTGCACAAACAGCTCCGTTTCAAGGCTTGCCGCGCCCAGAACCTGATCCATCTGCTCAAGCGCGGAAATGAGCGCCTCGTAGAGCTGGCCGCATTCCTGCGCGCGCTGGGCCTGCCCGGCCTGTTCGAGCGCATCCTGCTGCGTCTGAAGCCTTCCGGCAGCGTCGAGCGTTTCCAGCAGTGCAGCGATGGCGCGCACCTGCTCGTCTACCGTCCGTGCCTTTGCCAATGCCAGCCGGAGCGTGCGCAGCGGGGCCACAGCCTGCTCGCGCAGGGCGTTCAGCGCCTGCAGCGCGGCCTCATCCTCCGGCTCCATGGGCTGACCAAGCCCGCACGGGTGCAGCTGCCACGGCTTTTCCCACGCGGAGCCGCGAATGCCCCAGTAATAGGCATAGTGCTCCAGCGTATCGCAGTCCGCCTCGCAGAGCGGCGAGAACTCCGACTTTAAAAACGCCAGTACAGGACCCGGCTCATACCGCAGAACAGCCTGCATCGCGGACAGCAGCGCCGCGATCAGCGGGTTCTGCGCGACAGGCGCACTGGACGCGCAGTAGACCGGAATTCCTGCGCGCGAGAAGAGCGTCTGCATGGGAAGCCGGTACGCGGCCTCGTCCGTCATGCAGACGGTAAAATCGCGGTAACGAAGACCCGACAGCACGCCGCTGCGCACCGTGCGCGCGGCATAGGCGCAGGCCGCCTGCTGTGAGCCTGCATGGACGAGACTGACGTTCTGCGGCGCTTCTCCTGAGCCGCTGCCGCCGAAAAACAGGCCGTTCAGCCAAAGCTGCACATCCGGCACGCGGTGCTCGCGCGCCGGGATGCTCCGACGGACAGTCTCGATACCCTGCCGGGCCGCCAGCTGCCGGAGCTGCTTTTCCGTTTCATTTCCGGTCTGACAGGCGGCGTACTGCCCGCCGGAGGTGAGGAGTGCGACGCGCACATTTTTCGCGTGCGCAAGAATTGCACGGATGATCTGCATCTGTAAGGCGGTAAAATCGGAGAAGCCGTCGAGGAAAACCTCCCGCCCGTCCAGAAACTCCGTCTCGTCCAGCAGCTCGCACAGGCGCATCTGCCGCGTCACAGGATCGCCGCGTCCTGTTTTGCAGACGGACAGATAGCTTTCATATAACAGCGCCAGCTCTGTAACCTTCTGCGCCAGCCGCCCCTCAAGCCGTGCGGCGGCTGTATGCAGCGCATCCGGCGTGACGCAGGAGGTCAGAAGCTCCTCCATGAGCGCGCCGAGCTGCTTCAAAAAATCCGGCCTTGTCATCACGGCGGCATAAAATTTCAGCTGCTCGCGCACCTGCTGCGCGGCGAGATAGAGCGTCAGAATGCGCCCGTTCTCGTCCAGATATTCTTCGCACACGCCGCCGCAGACGGAAAAGACCCGCGATGCCAGCCGCGTAAAGCTCAGAACCTCGGCATACCGGCTGATCGTATCGCCGCCGCACTCGCACAGCGCACGCTCCGTTTCATGCGAATACTGCTCCGGAACGATCAGAATCTGCCCGGCAACGCCGTGCGCCGCGTTCTCACAGATCCGGGCCAGCAGCTCCATGGAATTCGCCGTCCTGTCCGGCCCGTGCAAAAGCTCCAGCATATGCCCGCCTCCCTTTCTGTTTTTTTCTCATTTTATCATGCCGTGCGCCCAAAAGAAAGCCGCAGGCACGAAAAAACCGCCGGAACGCGTCCGGCGGTTTTGGAGAAGTTGCTTATTTCTGTTCCTGAATGTAGAGGCTGACGCGGCTCTGGATGAGCTTGGAGGCCTCCTCAACGGTCTTGCTGCCCGCAAAATAGCCTGCGGCTTCGTCAGAAATGATGTCCAGCACGTTCTGGTCATAGTCCACGAAGGTCGTTGTGGAATCGATGAGGGCCAGCACGGCGTCATACTGCTCCTGCGTGACGGCGTACAGCTCGATCATCGGCTCGTTGCCGTAGCTCATGCCGCCGCTGGAGATGGGGATGGGGTTGCCGTCGTCGTCAAGGATCTGGTTGCCGTCGGCATCCGTCTCGTATTCCTGCGTCATGGCCTCCTGCGCCTTTGCCTCAAAGACCGATTTCACAATGGGGTAATTCCAAATACTTTCCTGATAGTCGTCGGAGAGCGTCGAGCGGATAAAGGCCCACGCGCCGGACTTGTCCTTGCAGGTCGTGGAGATGGAGAGCGTGCAGCTGGCGTTGAACGCGTTGCCGCTGGAGCCGTCCTCACGCGGGAAGCCGACAAAGCGGATGTCGTTGTTCAGGGCCGCAAATGTATAATACAGATCGCTGAACCCGGAAAGCGACGTCGGATAGAGCAGCTGCTTGCCGTTTTTCAGGCGGGTGAAATCGCTTTCATAATCGTCCGAATCCGACTGCCAGTCGTATTCCGCCGGGAAGGGCTTGACGAACTCCAGCAGCGCGCGGAATTCATCGGTATCAAAGCTGCACGTGCCGTCCTGCCAGTTCATGAAGCTCTCCGCGTTCATCGCGATGCAGTACTGCAGCATTTCCGCCTGCGTGTAATACTTGTTGAAGACCGTCGCGCCCTCGGGGAGCTTGGAAAGCGCGTCATTGACGTCGGCCAGCGTCCATGTCGTATACTCGCCCACGACCTTGCCGAGGCCAACTGCGGTCGTGACGCCGAAATCGATAGGCAGGCGGTAGAGTTTGCCGTCGGTCTGGGCCGCGTTCAGCGGCTGCGTCATGAGCTTGTCGCGCGAATATTCGGGGTCCGCGTCGAGATACGGCCACAGGTCCTCCAGCAGTCCCTTGGCGGCATACTGACCGATGGGAAGCTCCGTGCCGTTGACGAGGATATCAGGCACATTGCCGGAGATGATCTCCGTGTTGAGCTTGGTCAGACCGGCATTATAATCGTCGTCCGTCGCATACTCGGAATAGTCCTTGACGACGATGCGGTAGTCCGGGTTGCTCTTGTTGAATTTTACGATCTGGCTGCGGAGATTGTAATCCAAATACAGGCAGGCCAGCGTCAGCTCCGTCTTTGCCGTGACAGAGGCCGCGTCCACGCGGTTGAGGACAAGGATCTGCTGCTTGCTGGGGCCGTCGTCCGAATAGTCATAGGTCACAGCGACGATGCGCCCATCCGACAGGAAGCCGAACTGGTCGCTGTTGATATTGTTGCTGTCCACATCGCAGGCCACCCAGTCGACGACCTTCTCGACCTCGCCGTTGTCCCTGCGTTCGCCAAAGATATTGCCGTTATCCATAAAGAAATAGGCATAGACATCATTGCCGGGGAGGATGTTCCACGCGCGGGAGGAAACGGGCGTTTCCTTGCCCCAGTCCTTCGTCTCCGGGTCAAGCTGCTTGAAGACCATCTTGCCGTCTGCGGAGGAGGTCGTCATGCCGACCTCGCTGGCAGACAGCTGGCAGATCTGCCCGTTCAGCTCGTCGCCGGACTTGCTGAACACAAAGCTTCCGTCCGGGCCGTAGACGTTGACGGTCTGGTGGTCGTAGGTATAGACATAGCCCTTGTCGTCGGAGAGAATGGAGTCGATGTACGTATAGCGCCAGCCTTCGGGATCGTCCGTTTCCTCCTCGGAAACGGGCGTGATGGTGCGCAGCAGCGTCCCATGCGCGTCAAGCTGGATAAGCTCGGAGATGGAATCGCCCTCCGTGCCGTCGTCCGCGTAGCGGCTCGTCTGCCGGAAGAGCCAGAGCGTGCCATCCGCACCGGCCGCCATAGTCTGGATGTTGGTGCTGCTGTTGAAGGTCTGCATGCTGCCGTCGGGATTCATGGTCACGCCATCCGGCATGTCCGGGTTTTCCACGACCGGCTCGGCCACATAATTGTCAAGCTGCACGCACTCGCCGGTGTCGAGATCAAAGCGGAAAATGACCTCGGAATACGTGTCATAGGAATATTCCTCACCGTTTTCGTCGGTATAGGTTTCTGTGCCGCCATCCGGGACACTTGCGGTAAAGTAGAGCGTGTCGCCGGTAACGCAGCTCGTGCCGATCCACTGGATCTCCTCCGGCAGATCAAAATACTGCGCCTGATACGCGAACTGCGTCGAGGTCTTGTCCTCGGTATCGCTCTGTTCTGTCTTCTTCGTATCGTCCGCCGTCTGCGCCTCATTTTTGCTGCACCCGGCAAGAACGCCGAACAGCAGAACGAGCGCAAGGCAGACGCAAAGCAAACGTTTTGTCATAAACGTGACTCCTTTCTGGTTCCGATATGGTTTGCTCCATGCTGCCACATGGTAACAGAAATATACCCAAAAAGAAACCCCTTTGGGACAGATTTAAGAAAGAATTAAGTAAATCGAATGGTTTTCATACGTCTTGGAATTCATCAAGATCCGTGTTATACTGTAGAAAAACCGCAACAGGAGGCGCTTTATGCCCGCGCATATCATTTCCAGCGAGCAGCAGCGCGGCCGGATGCTGTGCACGCCGATCCCGAAGCTGATCGTGTCGCTGTCTATCCCGACGCTGGCGTCGCAGCTCATTTCCGTGTTTTATAATACCGCCGACACCTATTTCGTCTCCAAGCTGTCTACCAGCGCCTCAGCGGCTGTCGGCGTCGTCTTTTCTCTCATGTCCATCATTCAGGCCTTCGGCTTCGGCATCGGCATGGGCTGCGGGTCGATCATCAGCCGCAGTCTCGGCAGCCGCGACAACGAGCGGGCCGACCGCACCGCAAGCAGCGCGTTCTTTTTTGCCGCCGCCGTGGGGCTTCTCATCTGCATTGCGGGGCTCTGCACGCTCCGGCCGCTCATGCGCCTGCTCGGCTCGACAGAGACGATCCTTCCATACGCCGAAAGCTACGCGCGCATCATTCTGCTGGCCGCGCCTGTCATGTGCGCGTCGTTCGTGCTGAGCAATACGCTGCGCTCCGAGGGCGAGGCGATACTTTCCATGTACGGCATCTGCGCGGGCGGACTTCTGAACGTCGCGCTCGACCCGCTGTTCATCTTTGCCTTCGACATGGGCATCGCGGGCGCGGCGCTGGCCACAGCGCTCAGCCAGCTGGTCAGCTTCTGCATCCTCGCGTGGCTGTTCCTCCACGGGCGGAGCATCGTCCGCGTCCACGTCCGCTGCATCAGCAAACGGCCCGGACTTTACGGCGAAATTCTGCTCGTCGGCTTCCCGACGATCTGCCGACAGGGCTTCGCAAGCCTGTCCTCTGCGCTTTTAAATAACGCGGCAGCTGTCTATTCCGACGCGGCGGTCGCCGCCGTGACGATCTCCAACAAGGTCTATCTGCTCGTCCGGTCGATCGTGATCGGCATCGGGCAGGGGTTCCAGCCTGTAGCGGGCTACAATTTCGGCGCGGGCGATAAAAAGCGCACGCGGCAGGCGTTCTGGTTTTCCGTGCTGCTCGGAACAGCGGTGTGCATCGTCTGTGCGGCTGTGATCTCGCTCTTTCCCGACGAGATCATGCACTTCTTCCGCGACGATGCGGAGGTCACGCGCATCGGCCGTCAGGCACTGCTCTATGCCTGCGCCGTCATGCCGCTGATGGGATATTCAACTTATGTAAACCAACTATACCAGTGCCTCGGCTTCCATCAGGCCGCGACGCTTCTGGCCAGCTGCCGCAACGGACTGCTGTACGTGCCGCTCATCCTCATCCTGCCGCGTATGCTGGGCCTGCCCGGCGTAGAAATGAGCCAGCCCGGCGCAGACCTTTTGACCTTCGTTGTTTCGCTCCCGTTCCAGATCTGGTTCTTCCGGCATAAGCTCCGCTGATATGACGCTGCGTATACACGAAGGCTCCCCTATCGTTAGCAGGGGAGCCTTCAAATATGGAAATTTATAATCAATTTACGATCTGAAACTCTGAAATATTATAGGCAGCGCCGGTGAGTAATTTTCCAAAGCTCAGCCCTTCGCAGCTCCAGTCTCCGAACCGGAGCCCGCCGGTTCATTTGCGGCCGTGGAAACCCGGATCTGCTCAATATGATGGTTCGCGATCCGCGTGATCTGTACGTGCAGCGTTTCAAAATCGAATGACGCACCGGTCTCGGGGAGCCGGCCAAACTGCTCCATGACCCAGCCGCTGACGGAGGCCATGTCTGAGTCGGATCTCAGCCCGAAATAGTCCGCAAAATCGTCAAAGCTCATTTCCGCGTCGACCAGGTACGTGCCGTCAGACCCCTTGCTGATCGGCGTTTCCTCTTCATCGTGCTCATCCCAGATCTCGCCGACGAGTTCTTCCAGAATGTCCTCCATCGTCACAATGCCGCAGGTGCCGCCGTATTCGTCGACCACGACGGCGACGTGCGTTTTGGCCTGCTGGAGCTTTTTGAGCAGCAGACTGATGGGCTCCATCTCCAGCGCGTAGACCGGCGGCAGAATAATATCCCGCAGCGGCTTGTCCGTCACGCCGCAGCCGACATAAAAGTCCTTCTGGTGGATGGTGCCGAGAATATTGTCGATCGAATCCTGATAGATCAGGAGCCTTGAATATTTCGTCTCCGTGAACAGCACGGCGACCTCCTCCTTCGTCGCCGTGATCGGAAGCGCAGCCAAGTCAGTGCGGTGGATCAGAATATCCTCCGCACGCTGCTCGGAAAAATCGATTGCGTTCTTGAGCAGCTCGCCCTCGTTTTTATCAATGCTGCCGTCCTGCTGCACTTCGTCGACAAGCATCAGAAGCTCCTCCTGCGACATTTTGTTGTCGGAGCTGAGGCGGAAGACCTTCGCCAGCAGCTTTTTCCAGAACGAAAAAATTGCGTTCAGCGGCGTAAAAAACCAAATAAGGACCTGAAGCATCGGCGCGGACAGCATGGCCCACTGCTCTGCGCAGTCCTTTGCAATGCTCTTCGGAGAGATCTCACCGAAAATCAGCACCACGACCGTGACGACAACGGTGGAGATCGTGGCGCCTGCGTCACCGTAATGCCTGACGAACAGCACGGTGCCGATGGAGGCCGTGGCGATATTCACGATATTGTTTCCGATCAGGATCGTGGACAACAGCCGGTCATAGCGTTCGAGCAGCTTACAGACCAGTGCCGCCCGTTTGTTTCCCTTCTCTGCAAGGGTCTTGAGCCGCGTTGTGTTCGCAGAGGAAAAAGCCGTTTCCGTCGCCGAAAAATAGCCGGAGAGGATCAGGCAGACAGTCATTATAACAATGCAAGTAGTGGTTGACAATGTACGGTAACTCCTTTTCTGTTATCTGAAATCGTGTGTGAAGACGCAAAAAAGCACGTCCGCCCTGCATCTAGCAGCGCAGATATGCTTCCCAAAACAGATGACAGATCAGATATGTACTATGACAATCGCTGTCGTCAGAATCCATGTGTTTCATTCCTTTCGCATAAAATCAAATTTATTATAACAAAAAACACAAATTCGTCAAGAAACAAATTCGGCGTAAGACTTGGGCGTGCCCGGTTCACGCAGAGAGCAGCAAAGGACCGAATAGAGTTGGTAGGGGCAAGAGCCAAGCCCCTGCCAACTGAGGTCGAATTTCGTTGGTTTTACGGAGCAGGGGAAATCATTGCTCCGCTTGATAGACGATCTCGCCGTTTACGATGGTCATGTACGCCTCGCCGCCGATGGTGGTCAGCGGGTCTGCCGTCCAGAGAACAAGATCGGCGTCCTTGCCCGGTTCCAGACTGCCGACGCGGTCAGAAATGCCGAGACTCTGCGCCGGATTGATGGTAATGGCGCGCCACGCTTCTTCCATCGGCAGTCCTGCCGCAGCCGCAAGTCCAGCCGCCAGCGGCAGATGCTGCAGCGGAATGACCGGTGCGTCGGTGATGATGCTGACCGTCAGTCCTGCGCGGTACAGAACGCCCGCTGTCGTAAAGCTCTTGTTCCGCAGCTCGACCTTGCTCTTGCCGCCGAGCGACGGGCCAACAAAGACCGGATAGCCCTCCTCGGCCAGCTCGTCCGCGATGATCTCACCGTCGGTGCAGTGGTCGAGCGTCAGCTTGAGGTCAAACTCCCGCGCGATGCGCACGGCGGTCAGAATATCGTCCGCGCGGTGCGCGTGGCACTTGATCGGAATTTCTCTGTTCACGACCGGCAGCATCGCTTCCAGCTTCACGTCCAGCGGCGGATTTTTTCCTGCCGCCTTGTCGTCGCGGTAGCGGATGGTGCGCATCAGCAGCTCGCGCAGAAGTCCGGCCACGGCCATGCGCGTCATGGGGCTCTGCTTTTTGTTCTGCCCGTAGCAGCCCTTCGGGTTTTCGCCGAACGCGCATTTCATCGCCGCAGGCGACCGCAGTACCATCTTGTCAACACGCTTGCCTGCCAGCTTGAGAATGGCGAACGTGCCGCCGACAACGTTCGCGCTGCCGGGGCCGGTGCAGGCTGTCGTCACGCCGCCGCGCAGCGCCAGACCGAACGCCTCGTCCTGCGGATTGATCGAGTCGATCGCGCGCAGCTGCGGCGTCAGCGGATCAACGATCTCGTTATAGTCCATGCCTTCCCAACGCATGGATTGATTGTCAAGGCCGATGTGGCAGTGCGCCTCCACACAGCCCGGCGTGAGCAGCCGCCCCTGTGCGTCAATGACCTTTGCGTCTGCGGGTGCGTCAATTTCCGGCGCGACTGCGGCGACTTTTCCATCCTCTACCAGCAGACAGCCGTTCGGAATATCCGCTCCGGCCATCGTCTTGATGTGTGCGTTCTGAATCAGCAGCATATTGTATCTCCTTTCACAGCGCCAATTCGCTGTTTCCTCCAGTATACCGCGCGCTGCCGCCAAAAAGCAAGCGCTGTTTTTCCCCAGTCCGCTAGACAAAAAAGGCAGATGCTGTTATGATAGAAACAGAAAATCCAAAAACGACGATCAAGGAGATTGCTATGAAACAGTATTATCTTGGAATTGAATTCGGTTCCACGCGCGTCAAGGCCGTCCTGATCGACGGCGAGCACCGCATCGTCAAGAGCGGTGACTACACATGGAAAAGCAGTCTGGAAAACGGCGTCTGGACGTATCACATGGAGGATGTGCAGGATGGCCTGCGCACCGCCATCCGCAACCTCGGCGAGCTGCCGGGGGCTGTTTCGGCCATGGGCATTTCCGGCATGATGCACGGCTATCTGGCCTTCGACAAGAACTGGAACCTGCTGGCACCGTTCCGCACCTGGCAGAACACCATGACCGGCGAGGCCGCCGAGCAGCTCACGGCAGAATTCGGCTTCAACATCCCACAGCGCTGGTCCATTGCGCATCTGTATCAGGCCGTTCTGAACGGCGAAACGCACGTCAAAAATATCGCGCACATCACGACGCTTGCCGGCTATGTCCACTATCTGCTCACGGGCGAAAACGTTCTCGGCGTGGGCGAAGCCTCCGGTATGTTCCCCATTGACAGTGAAACGCTGGACTATGACGCGGCGATGCTCGAAAAATTCGACGCGCTGCTGGCCAAATACGGCTTCGCGTGGACGGCCCGCAGCGTCCTGCCCAAGGTCCTGACGGCCGGACAGGCCGCAGGTAAGCTGACGCAGGCCGGGAGAACGTTCCTTGAAGGGCTTCTGCCCGACGGCATCCCGTTCTGCCCGCCCGAAGGCGATGCAGGCACCGGCATGACGGCGACGAACGCCGTCGCGCCCAGAACCGGCAACGTCTCGGCAGGCACGTCCATCTTCGCTATGGTCGTACTGGAAAAGCCCCTGTCGAAGGTCTATCAGGAGATCGATATGGTCACCACGCCCAGCGGCAAGCCCGTCGCCATGGTGCACTGCAACAACTGCACGAACGACATGAACGCATGGGTGGGCCTTCTCGGCGAGACGGCGAAGCTCTTCGGCGCGGACGTTTCGACCGGCGAGCTGTTCACAAAGCTCTATCAGAAGAGCCTCGAGGGCGACGCCGACTGCTCTGGCGTCCTGACCTATAACTATATGGCGGGTGAGGGCATCACACATCTGGACGAGGGCCGTCCGATGGTCGTCCGCAAGCCCGAAAGCCAGTTCACGCTTGCCAATTTCCTGCGCTCCCAGCTTTACGCGACCATGTCGACGCTCAAGCTCGGCATGGATATCCTTGCGGAGGAGCACGTTGCGATCGATTCCCTGACCGGTCATGGCGGCCTGTTTAAAACGCCGGTCGTCGGCCAGAAATACATGGCCGCCGCCTGCCGTGCACCGGTCACGTGCATGGAATCGGCAGGCGAGGGCGGGCCTTACGGCATGGCTCTGCTTGCGTCCTATCTGGTGCAGAAAAAGGATGGCCAGACGCTTGAGCAGTATCTGGAAACAGAGGTTTTTGCGGATGTCAAGCGCACGACGCTTGCTCCCGATCCCGAGGATGCCGCCGGCTTCGACCGCTATCTCGGCTGGTACCGCAGCGCCCTCGCAGCGGAAACCGCCGCAGTAAAAGCGTTCTGATCAATCATTCCGAAAACAAGGAAAAGGCTCCCCGTCTCCGGGAAGCCTTTTCCGCTTACATGGCCGAGGAGATCGCGTCCACAGCCTTTTCCGCCTCGTTTTGAATAGCCTTGGCGACCTGCTTTGTCATGCGGTACGCGTCGCTGTTTTTCGGCAGCATCATCGCGCCCAACGCGCCGACTGCGACGCCTGCGCCCATGGTCAGAAAGAACCCCCGTACTGTCATATGCGCACCTCGTTATCGCATCGCCGTGCCGGACGTGCTGCCGGTCACGGTTCTGCCGCTTGCCGTGCCGCTCTGGCTGTAGCCCGCGCCGTTGTAGCCGGGGTTGTAGTTCGTGCCGTTATACATACCGCCATAGCCGTTTGTGCCGTTGACATAGCTGTTCCGGGTCGTGGAGACGTTGGAATAGCCGTCGTAATACGGCTGCGTCGCCGCACAGGCGGTCAGAGACACCGCAAGCATCAGCGCAGCCAGCACCAGGATCAAGCCTTTTTTCATGAGAAATTCCTCCTTTTTTGCGAATCGTATCGCTGAGGCTAGTTTCTGCAGGCATTGCGCGCGGTATGCTGTGAGTTTTTTACAGAGCAGGAATCGATAAAAATCGATACAAGCATATTGAAAGTTTTCGTTTATGCTGTATAATAAACAACAGATAAAAATGAGAAGGAGAACGCTCATGAAAAAGCTGTCCATCAAAAAAGGCGTGCAGTGCATGGCCTGTCTGGAGTGCGTCCGCGCCTGCTCCAACGCATACTATAAGGAATTCCACCCCGATAAGGCCGCTCTGAAGATCGTTCAGCGCGGCGAGAACGTCCGTCCCATGGTCTGTGTCCAGTGCGGCAAGTGCGCCGAGGTCTGTCCCTCCGGCGCGATCACCCAGAACCCCAAGGGCGTCTGGATGATCAGCCGCAAGCTCTGCACCGGCTGCGGAAAATGCGTTGAAGCGTGTCCCTTCGGCCTCATCGTCAAGGACGAAGCCGTCCCGTATTCCAGCAAATGCACCGCCTGCGGCATCTGCGTCAAGGCATGTCCCATGGAGCTGCTGGAGATCGTCGAAAAATAAAAACCAAGCGGCGGATCTGCGTGTCCGCCGCTTTCGTTTGTCCATATATAGATTTCTGCGAACTTGCAGGCTGGGGATGCCTCCGGCGGCCCCTTCTTTTCCGCCTTGCCGGAAAAGAAGGGGGAGAAAAGGGGCGCTGGTTACGTTTGGTGCGTACTGCGGGTACGACTCAGGCGGGAACCTGAATTGCAGTCTCTGCGAACACACCAAGTCACCCTACGCGCGCTATGGTACGCGCCGCCTGTTACGGTACACCAAGTTTGATAGCAGCTGCTTTTGAATGACTGCGGTAAAAACGCCTTGCGTTCGAAATTTGCAGGGCAGTACGGATTCGCCAGAGTTTTGTAGGGGCCGATGCCCACATCGGCCCGCTGGGAAGTTGCGAATTTGCCATAGATTTCCGTAAAAAGGGTGCGTTCTGCCGGGTCGATGTGGGCATCGACCCCTACAAATCGCACCCCTCAAAGTGCGCCGAAATATGCGTCCCTAACATTGCAGCTCCCGTCATTTCACAACCGCATCATACAGCAGATTCTTCGCAAATCCCGTCAGCTTTGCGACCTGCTTGACGGCGTCCTTCGTGGAAAGTCCCTCCGCCATGCGCGCGCGAACCAGTTCGAGCGCTGCTTCAAACGTGCAGCCCGCTTCCGGTTTTTCCTCTGCGCCAGCCACAACGAGCACAAACTCGCCGCGCGGCGGGGTTTCTTCATAATAGGCCGCCGCCTCGCCCAGCGTCATACGGCGGACTTCCTCGTGCAGCTTCGTCAGCTCCCGACAGAGGGAAATTTTCCGATCCTCTCCAAACGCGTCTGCCAGATCGCGCAGCGTGGCCAGCAGCTTGTGCGGCGCTTCGTAGAAGATCATCGTCCGCGTTTCGTCCTTCAATCCCGTCAGGTGCTCCTGACGGCTTTTTTTGTTGACGGACAGAAACCCCTCGAACGTGAACCGGCCCGTCGGCAGGCCCGAAATACTCAGCGCTGTCACCAGCGCGCACGGCCCCGGAATCGCGCAGACCGTTACGCCGTTTTCCGCGCACAGCCGAACCAGGTCCTCGCCGGGGTCGGAGATGGCGGGGGAGCCAGCGTCCGTCACCAGCGCGCACGTTTCGCCCGCCAGCAGCCGCGCGAGGATCTTTTCGCCGCTTTCTGCCTTGTTGTGCTCATGGTAGCTCACAAGGCTTTTTTTGATCTCCAGATGGTTCAGCAGCTTGAGGCTCACGCGCGTGTCCTCCGCCGCGATAAAATCAGCCTCCGCCAGCGTTCGGGCACAGCGGGGCGAAATATCGTTCAAATTGCCGATGGGTGTCGGCACAAGATATAGGATACCGGCCATATTCGGTTCACTCCTGTAGATGATAGATACGCCGGCCCGCGGCAGACAGCTCGCCGGTCTGCGTGTATAAAACCAGATCTGGCTCAAATTGCAGCCCAGGCCCTCCGCCGAGGCGGGATTCAATCAAAACGAGATTTACGCTGCTTCCTGCTCTGTGCCGGACGAAGCGGATGCGCTTTGGCTCCAGCCGCGCCGCGCGCAGTCCGGTCATCAAATCGACCAGCCGCTCCGGCTTGTGAACCAGAAAAAACCGCCCGCCCCACCGCAGCGCTCGCGCCGCAGCCGCACAGAGCGCGTCAAACGGGCAGCAGATCTCGCTTCTCGCGGCGCTGAGGCTGTCCTGCGCGTGCAGATGCCCGCTTTTCGGCGGGTAATAGGGCGGATTGGACAGCACACAGTCAAAGCCTCCAGGCGCGATTTCCGCGTGCGCCTGCCGCAGATCACCGCATACGATGTGCAGATGGTCGGAAAATCCGTTTTCCTCGGCATTTTCCTGTGCCTGACGCGCGGCAGCCTCCTGAATTTCAATGCCGCTCACGTGCAGCGTTCCGTCCGCGCCCAGCAGCAGAAGCCCCAGCGTTCCGCACCCGCAGCCAAGATCAAGCACCCGGCTGCCGGGCCGTATCCGGCAGAAATCTGCCAGCACCATGGAATCCGTGCTCACGCGGAACTGTGCGTCTGAAATTTTCATCCGAATGCGGTCAAAGAGAAGCTCTTCCATATGGGCTCCAATCAAAAAGACAGGGGGTGCTGCGTGCAGCACCCCCCTACTGTTTATGTGCTTATTCCTCAGAGATCGCGTCGTTGGGGCATTCTGCAGCGCAGGTACCGCAGTCCACGCACTGATCAGCGTCGATGACGTACTTGTCTTCGCCCTCGCTGATGCAGCCGATGGGACATGCGTCAGCGCAAGCACCGCACTTTACACAGTTGTCATTGATTACGTGTGCCATTTGAAGCACCTCCATTTTCAAGGTAGCTTCATTCTATCATACTTTCTTGAAAATGCAATGAAAAAAGTGTAAATTCCTCGAACGGCCCGGATTTTTTCGCGTGCGTCGTATAAACGCTGACCGCCGCGTCGAAACTCTCCTTCGACAGGAGGCGATCAGAATGAAAAAACCGGCGTATTCCGCAGCGCTGGACCGGGTGCTCTTCCGCGCGTCGCGGCTGGCGCGTGAGCTTGGCGGCGCACAGACCGGCACGGAGCATCTGCTGCTTGCACTCTCGCAGGAACGCATTTCCCAGACCGGACGCATTTTATGCTATCAGGGAGCCGAGGGCAGGCTCCTGCGCTGTATGCTGCTGACAAGGCAGGAGCCGGAGCCAGCCGGACGGCAGGGCCTTTCCGCAGCTGCCGCAAGAGCGCTTGACGGCGCACAGCACGAGGCGGACCGCCTTGGCGCGCCCCTCTGCCTGCCGGAGCATCTGCTGCTTTCCCTCATGCGCGACGACGCCTATGCGGCGGCGCGAATGCTTTCGGAGCTTGGCGTCGACTGCAACTGCGTATTTTCGGAAACATATGACCGCCTGCGCATCCTACATCCGGCGCAGGACGTGAAAGGACAATCGGAATTGAAGCTTTTGGAACTGTACTGTGACAACATGATCGACCGGGCACCGCAGATGGACCCCGTCGTCGGCCGCGAGGCGGAGCTTTCCCAGCTCATGCAGGTGCTCAGCCGCCGCAGCAAGAATAACCCCGCGCTCATCGGCGAACCCGGCGTCGGCAAGACCGCCGTCGTTGAAGCGCTGGCCCAGCGCCTTGCCTGCGGAGACGTGCCGCAGGCGCTGCGCGGGAAAAAGCTCTACTGCCTCAACATGGCGAATCTGCTTGCGGGCACGAAATACCGCGGCGAATTTGAAGAGCGCGTGCGCGATATCCTGATCGAGATCCGCCGCTGCGGCAGCGTCATCCTATTTGTCGACGAAATGCACACCATCGTCGGCGCAGGCAGCGCCGAGGGCGCGATCGACGCGGCCAATCTGCTCAAGCCGGCCCTTGGCAGGGGAGAGCTGCAGATGATCGGTGCGACGACATTGGAGGAATACCGCAAATTTATTGAGAAGGACGCCGCGCTTGAACGCCGCTTCCGCCCCGTGATCGTCCGCGAACCGGACCGCAAGACGGCCTGCCGTATGCTTGAAGCGCTTCGTCCAGGCTTGGAGGCACACCACCGCATCCGCATCACGCAGGAGGCCATCGAGGCCGCCGTCGATTTTTCAAGCCGCTATCTGACAGATCGCTTCCTGCCGGACAAGGCGCTCGACCTGCTCGACGAGGGCGCGGCGCACATCTGGCTCGGCGGGCCGGAGCCGGCGGAGGACGCAGAGCGCCAGCAGCAGCTCGAGCAGCAGCTTGAGAAGGCTGTGGCAAACGCGCAGTATGAGCAGGCGGCGAAGCTGCGCGACGAGCTGCGCACGCTCGTGCGCCGCCAGCTTGCCGCCCGCCGCGCCCAACGCACCGTGAGCCTGACCCGGCAGGATATCGCCGCCGTCGTTTCCGAGCGCACCGGCATCCCCGTCGGCAGGCTCCGGCAGTCCGACCGTGAACGGCTGCTGTCCCTGCGCCAGACGCTCTCTGAGCGCATCATCGGCCAGCAGGCAGCCGTCGACGCGGTTTCTACCGCCGTTCTGCGCGGCCGGACAGGCCTTGCCGACGCCGGACGCCCCGCCGCGTCCTTCCTGCTCATCGGCCCGACGGGCGTCGGAAAAACAGAATTATGTAAACAGCTTGCGCAGGTCGTCTACGGCAGTCAGGACGCGCTCATCCGCGTGGATATGTCGGAATACATGGAGCCAAGCAGCGTCTCGCGCCTGCTTGGCGCGCCTCCGGGCTATGTCGGCTACGACGCAGGCGGAACGCTCACGGAAAAGGTGCGCCGCCGTCCATACTGCGTTGTACTGTTCGATGAGCTGGAAAAGGCGCACCGGGATATTACCGGTATCCTTCTGCAGCTGCTCGGCGACGGGATCCTGACCGACAGCATGGGCCGCACCGTCAGCTTCAAGAACACCATCGTCGTCATGACCTCGAACCTGACTGGCCCGCAGACCGGAAAGCCCGGTCTCGGCTTCATACCCGACTGCGCGGATGTCCGCGCGCAGACCGTCCTGCGGGAGGCGTTTTCTCCGGAGTTTCTGGGCCGGATCGACTGCGTCGCCTCCTTCCGTCCGCTTGCGGCAGAGGATCTTGCGAAAATTGCTGCGCTTCAGCTGCGGGAGCTTGCCGGACGGCTGCAAAAGCAGAACGTTACGCTGGAAACGGCCCCGGAGCTGCCCGAGTGCCTCGGCGCGCTCTGCGCAAACGAGCCGGGCGGGGCCAGAAGTCTGCGCCGCAGGCTCCAGACCGGGATCGAAGGCCCGGCGGCGGAGCTGCTGCTGCGCGACCCGTCTGTGCGGACGCTCCGCGCCGTCTGGCAGCAGGGGAGCGTGCAGGTGGAAGCGGCTGGAGGATGTTTTTAAAACATTCGTTCAAAAATTCGGCTTTCGGGGATTTTTCACGAAAAACGTCGAAGAATCCTCGAAAAATTTTTTCAAAAAAGGGTTGCAATTTATGTAAACAGAACGTATTATATTATTGAAGTGGAGCAAAGTGGAGCGAAATTTCAGTAAAGTGGAGCGAAAGGAGGCGCGAGGGGATGTTTGGCAAGTACAAGCACTCAGTTGACGAAAAAGGACGTCTGTTCGTGCCGTCCAAGCTGCGCGAAGAGCTGGGAAGCACCTTCTATGTAACACTGGGCCTCGACCACTGCCTGTCCGTCTACACGGAAGCAGGCTGGAAGGCCATTGTCGATAAATATAACGCGCTGCCGATCGTACAGGCCCGAAAAATGCGCTTTCTGTTTGCCAACGCCGCCAAATGTGAGCCCGATAAGCAGGGCCGCTTCCTCATTCCCGCCGAGCTGCGCCAATACGCCGGTCTTTCCAGCGAGGTCACGTTCATCGGGCAGGGCGGCCACGCGGAGATCTGGGACAGCGCAGCCTATGACGAGCTGGAGCAGCAGACGCTGACGCCTGAAAATCTGGCGGCTGTGATGGAGGAACTTGGTTTCTGATGGAATTCGCACATCGATCTGTGCTTTTGCACGAGTGCATAGACGCGCTAGCCATCAAGCCCGACGGGATCTATCTCGACGGAACGCTCGGCGGCGCGGGCCACTCGCTGGAGATCTGCCGGAGCCTCACCACCGGCAGGCTCATCGGCGTCGACCGTGATCTGGTCGCGCTGGAGGCCGCGAAAAAGCGGCTGTACCGCCACGCGAAAAAGGTGACGCTGGTACATGATAATTTTGAAAACGTCGGCGCGATCCTTACCGCGCTGGGACTCGACCGGATCGACGGGATGCTGTTCGACTTGGGCGTTTCGTCCCCGCAGCTCGACGACGCGGAGCGCGGCTTTTCCTATATGGCCGACGCGCCGCTGGATATGCGCATGGACCGCGACCAGTCCCTCACGGCCTACGAGATCGTCAACAACTGGCCGCGCGAGGAATTAAAATCCATTCTCTACGAATATGGCGAGGAGCGCTGCGCCCCGCAGATCGCCGCCGCCATCGAACGCGTGCGGACCGACCACCCAATCGAGACAACGCTGGAGCTGGTCGACATCATCCGCTCGGCCATGCCGCCCAGCGCTCTGCGTGAAAAGCAGCATCCGGCCAAACGCAGCTTTCAGGCCATCCGCATCGCCGTCAACGATGAGCTTGGCGCGGTCCGGCAAGGCATGGAGGCCGCCATCGACCACCTGAACCCCGGCGGTCGTCTGGTTGTCATTACGTTCCATTCACTGGAAGACCGCATCGTCAAAAACGTGTTTCAGGACGCGGCAAAGGGCTGCACCTGCCCGCCGTCGTTCCCGGTCTGTGTCTGCGGCCATAAGCCGAAGATCAAAATTCTGACGAAAAAACCCATCATCGCCACGCGCGAGGAGGTCGAGGAAAATCCCCGTTCGCGCAGTGCAAAGCTCCGCGTAGCAGAGCGCGTGTAACCCGGAAAGGAGTCCCGCCGTTATGGCGCAGCCCAATCGAAGAAATCTTTATAGAGACAACGGCGCTGCCGCATACGATGTTTACGCCTGGAACGATCAGACTGCCCGCCAGTATGACGATAACCGCGCCTATGAGCGTACCCTGCCCATCGAGCTGCCGGACGAGCGGGCCTATGAGCAGCCGTACCGAAGAGTCAAGGCCAGAACGGCCATCGCGCCGTTTACACTGGCGGGTATGCTGACGGTAGCCTGTCTCATGATCCTTGTGATTTTCGGCTATGTCCAGCTGTTTGAGGCCAGCAGCAATGTCTCAGCCCTTGAAAGCAGGCTTGCCAATCTCAAGGAGCAGCAGCTGATGCTTCAGAGCAAATACGACGCCAAGATCGATTTGACCGCCGCCGAGGAATACGCGGCTGAGATCGGCCTGACCAAATGTCAGCCCGAGCAGATCGTCTATGTCAGCTTCTCCGGGAACGATCAGGCGGAAATTTACACGCAGCAGCGCACAAGCGTCTTCGGAGAAATTCTGGACGCCATGCAGCAGAGCATTCTCGGCCTCATCGAATATTTGCACCCCGCAGCAGCATAAGCTTGGACAGAACCTCCCAGTTTGAAATCCAGCTGAGTAACCGAACAGGGGCGGTCTTTTCAGGCCGCCCCTTTTTTGAACAGAAAGGCAGTTTCATGGCAAAAAAGATCATCCGCCTGCCGCGCACCAAAGAGCAGAAGCAGGCAAACCGGGAGCGGAATGAGCGCGCGAACCGAACGATCCTCAGCCGTACCCTGATCCTGATGGTCCTGTGCGGCGTGATCGCGTTTGTCCCGCTGATCGGAACGCTTTACAACCTCATGATCACCCAGCACGACTATTACAACGAAAAGGCGATCAAGAACCAGACCCGTTCGACGAATCTGACCGCAGCGCGCGGCGTGATCTACGACGCGAATATGAACGTGCTGGCCTCTTCGTCGACCGTCGAGACGGTTTTCATCGACCCGAACGAGATCGCCGAGCAGATGAAAAAGCCCGAGAACAGCAACCTGCTCGACCAGATCGCGCGCGGTCTTGGCGAAATTCTGGATGTCGAGCCGAGCTTCGTCTACGAGCAGGCCGCCGACAAGCAGTACCGCTATAAGGTCATCAGCCGTAAGATCTCCGAGGAGCTGGCCGACGAGGTCCGCGCCTTCGTCAGCGAAAACAAGATCACCGGTGTCTATCTCGAAACAGACCTCAAGCGCTATTACCCCAATTCCTCCCTCGCCGCGCAGGCACTCGGCTTCGTCTCAAGCGACAACAACGGCTCCGAGGGCCTTGAAGCCTATTACAACGAAGAGCTTTCCGGCACAGCCGGGAAGGTCGTGACATCCAAGGGCAACTACGGCTCCGAGATGCCCTATACATACGAAAAATACTATGACGCCTCTGACGGCTGCAGCCTCGTTACCACCATCGACGCGACCGTGCAGGCGTATGTGGAAAAGAACCTGCAGAACGCCATTGATAAGTACGATATCAAAAACGGCGCGTTCTGTATCGTCATGGACGTGAATACGGGCGAGATCAAGGCCATGGCCACGCTCGGCTCCTATGATCCAAATGATTATCTGGAAATCTATGACGACGCGGCGGCCGCGCTTCTTGAAAATGAGCGTGATGCGGCGCTGTCCCTGCCGGAAGCGTCCGATGCCTATAAGGCCGCCATCGAGCAGTATAAGCAGGATGTTGCATCGGCACGTATGGCTCAGTGGCGCAACCGCTGCGTGTCCGACGGCTATGAGCCGGGTTCGACCTTCAAACTCATCACGCTGGCCTCCGCAATCGATTCCGGAGCCGTCACGCTGAACGACTCGTTCTACTGCGGCGGTCAGGAAAAGTTCTCCGGCCGTGAGCAGATCCTTAACTGCTGGAAATCCGCCGGTCACGGTGCGCAGTCGACCGCGCAGGCGCTCGGCAATTCCTGCAACATCGCCTTTGGCCATATCGGCCTGCGCATGGGCGGCGACATTTTCTATGATTACCTCAAGGCCTTCGGCATTATGGAAAAAACAGGCGTTGATCTGCCGGGCGAGGCCAGCGGTCTGTTCTACGAACGGAAATACCTGAACAATCCCGCACAGTACGGCACGTCCTATCTCATCACGTCCTCTTTCGGTCAGAGCTTCCGTATCACACCCATGCAGCTGGTGCGCTCCGTCGCGGCGATCGTCAACGGCGGCTATGTGCTCGAGCCGTATATCGTGAGCGAGGTTCTGGACGCCGACGGCAACATGGTCGAGCGGAACGAAAAGACCGTCTTGCGGCAGGTCATCAGCCAGCAGACGTCCGAAACAATGCGCAGCCTTATGGAACAGGTCGTCACCGAGGGTACGGCCTCTGCGGCCAAAACCCCCGGCTACCGTGTCGGCGGCAAGACCGGCACGTCCGAAAAGCTGGACGAATACGACGAGGACGGCAATCAGGTCAAGGACAAGATCGTCTCCTTTATCGGCGTCGCGCCCATTGACGACCCGAAATATGTCGTCCTTGTTGCGCTTGACACGCCCGCGTATTCGCAGGACAGCGAAAAATATACCCTCCACGGGATGTATATTTCCGGCGGCTTGATGGCTGCGCCGACCGTCCGCGACATTTTCCTTGATATTCTTCCCTATCTCGGTGTGGAGCCGGATTATGATTCCGAGGATATCCGCGGTATCAACTTCACAGTCCCAGATGTGATCGGCATGGACGAAAGCGAAGCGGCTGCGCTGCTCGCTGAAAAAACCATCACCTACCGCATTGTCGGCACCGGCTCGACCGTCACCGACCAGCTGCCCGCGCCGGGCAGCCAGGTTCCCGGCAATTCGCAGATCATCCTCTACATGGGCGCGGAAAAGCAGCAGACGGTTGTCGAGGTGCCGGATTTCATCGGCTGCTCTGTCGCGGACGTTAACTATCTGGCTGCAAACGCCGGCCTTTACGTGCAGGCCAAGGGCACCGACCGCACGGACGTTTACGTGCTTGCGGCCTATCAGGACATCGAACCCGGAACAGAGGTTGACAGAGGTACTACAATTACAGTAGAATTCTCTTCCACAGGCGCATCCGACTAAGGAGGACACTATGAAGCTCAAAGAACTGCTGCACGGCCTTGACGTGCTGGAACTGCACGCGGACGAAGCACTGGATATTACCGGCGTTCAGTATGACTCCCGGCAGGTAACGCCCGGAGCACTGTTTGTCGCGATCTCCGGCTTCCAGACCGACGGCCACAAATATATTCCCAAGGCCATGGAAAACGGCGCGGTCTGCGTCGTCTGCGAAAAAAAGCCGGAAACAGACATTCCGTATGTACTGGTTTCCAATGCCCGCTCGGCGCTTGCCGCGCTCGGCGCAAACTGGTTCGGCCATCCGGCGGACGCTATGTGCGTCGTCGGAATCACCGGCACGAACGGCAAAACGACCAGCACGTATCTGCTGAAGCACGTGCTTGAAAAAACGCTCGGCGCAAAGGTCGGCCTCATCGGCACGATCCAGAACATGATCGGCGATGAGATCCTGCACACTGAGCGCACCACGCCGGAATCCTTCGAGCTGCAGAAGCTCTTTGCCGATATGCGCGATGCGGGCTGCACGCACGTCATTATGGAGGTCTCCTCCCACGCGCTGGTGCTCCACCGCGCCGACCAGATCCGTTTTGGCGCGGCTGTCTTTACAAATCTGACAGAGGACCATCTCGATTTCCATCAAACGATGGATGCATACTGCGACGCGAAGGCCATGCTCTTCCGCCGCTGCGAAACGGGCGCGGTCAATGTCGACGACGCCTATGCGAAGCGCATCATGGAGCAGGCCGAGTGCAGGCTTCTGACCTATTCCGCGCAGGGAAACCACGCCGCGCTCACAGCGGAGCATATCGGCCTGTTCTCTGACCGCGTGGAATTCGACGCGGCCTATGAAGGCGAGCGGGCTTCCGTCACACTCGGCATTCCCGGCATTTTCAGCGTCTATAACGCCCTCGGCGTCATTGCCGCCGCGCTGGCGCTGGATATTCCGCTTGCGAAGATCGCGGACGCCCTGCGCACCGCGCAGAGCGTCAAGGGCAGGGTAGAGGTCGTCCCCACGCCGGGGAAGGACTATACTGTCCTCATCGACTATTCCCATACGCCCGACAGCCTTGAAAATATTCTGAGGGCTGTGCGCGGCTTCTGCACGGGCCGCATCATCGCCGTCTTCGGCTGCGGCGGCGACCGCGACCCTTTCAAGCGCCCCGTCATGGGCAAAATCGCGGCAGAGCTGTCTGATCTCGCCATTGTCACCTCAGACAATCCCCGCACCGAAGATCCCTATAAGATCCTCCGGCAGATCCTTGCCGGGATGCAGGATACCGAAACGCCCTACGAGGTCATTGAGAGCCGCGTTTCGGCCATTGGCCGGGCGATGGAGCTGGCGCAGAAGGACGATGTGATCGTCCTGTGCGGCAAGGGCCACGAGACGTATCAGGAAATCGGCCACGAAAAGCACCATCTGGACGAGCGTGAGGTCGTCGCGTCGTATTTGGAGGCAAACGCATGAAGGAACTGACACTGAAGCAGGCAGCGGAGGACTGCCGGGGAACGCTCACGCCTGAACAGGCGGAGGGCATGATCACCGGCGTCCAGATCGATTCGCGCAGAGTAAAGCCCGGCGACCTCTTCGTCGCCATCAAGGGTGAGAAGTCCGACGGCCATGACTTTATCGGCATGGCGGCCAGTCTTGGCGCAAGTGCCGCGCTTGTGCAAAGACCGGTCAAGGCGGCCATCCCGACCATTCTTGTACCCGATACCATCAAGGCCTACGGCGATCTTGCCGCAGCCCGCCGCGAACGGATGGGCATGACCGTCATCGGCATTACCGGCAGCGTCGGCAAAACGACGACCAAGGAAATGACCGCCTGTATGCTGGAGCGTACCTACCGCACCGCCCGCACCGAGGGCAACCACAACAACAACATCGGTCTGCCCATGACCATCCTCGATATGCCGGACGATACCGAAACGGCTGTTCTGGAGCTGGGCATGAACCACTTCGGAGAAATGGCCCGCCTGACTTCTATCGCAAAGCCCGATATCGCCGTTATCACCAACATCGGCACCATGCATATCGAACATCTTGGCTCCCGTGAGGGCATCCTGCAGGCCAAGCTCGAAATTTTCCGGGGTGTGCCGGAAAATGGAGTCGGCGTGTTCAACGGCGACGAGCCGCTTCTTTGGAACGTGCGCGCCGACGGCGGACATAAAAAATATTATTACGGCATTGAAAACCATGCCTGCGACGTGCTTGCAACTGACATTCAGGAACTTGACGACGGCATGCGCTTTGTCGTCAGCGGTTTCGGCCACCGTTTCGAGTTGTTCGTGCCGGTTCTGGGTCGCCATACGGTTTATAACACGCTGGCCGCCGTTACGGCAGCCCTGCTCCTGAAGGTCCCGCCTGAGACGATTCAGACGCAGATCTCCGGCTTTCACAATACTGGCATGCGTCAGAAAATCTATGAGCGCGACGGCTTTACCATCATCGAGGACTGCTATAACGCAGGCCCGGAATCGACGGAGGCCGCGCTTGAGATCCTTGCGGGCTTCCGTTCGCGCACGAATGGCCGCTGTATCGCGGTGCTGGGCGATATGCTGGAGCTTGGCAACCGCTCCGCTGCGGAGCATTACCGCATTGGCCGCATTGCCGCAACGAAGGCCGACGTGCTCTACACCTACGGCGTCAATGCCGAGCGTATGGTTTCCGGTGCGATCACCGGCGGCATGAAGCAGAAGCTGATCGAGCATTTTGACACGCATGAGGATCTGGCGCATATGCTCAAAATGCGTGCCCGTCCCGGCGATGTGATTTTGTTCAAGGGCAGCCGCGGTATGCGGATGGAAAAGGCCCTTGCGCTGTTTTTCAAGGAAGAAGAGGAATAAAGAGAGTCTCGGAGGAATCCTGTATGGATGCAATGTTTTTTATCGTTCTGGGCGCGACGCTCGCTTCGTTTTTACTGACGCTGCTGTTTGGCCGCTTCGTTATTCCCATGCTCTGTGCGCTGCACGCGGGCCAGTCCATCCGCGAGGTCGGCCCGCAGTGGCACAACACCAAGGCCGGCACGCCGACCATGGGCGGCATCATGTTCATTGCCGCGATCATCCTCTGCACAGTCGGCTTCGGCTGGAAGAGCATGACGGAGAACCACACCTATACGCACCTGTATGTGCTGGCCCTCGCCCTGTGCTATGGGCTTGTCGGTTTTGCCGATGATTTCGTCAAGGTCAAGCTCAAGCGCAATCTCGGTCTGACAGCCGTCCAGAAATTCCTGCTGCAGCTCGTCGTGGCCGCTGCGTTCCTGTTTGTGCTGAAGGGCAGCGGCGATCTGTCCTGCGACCTCTACATCCCGTTCTGGAACCTCGACCTTGAAATTCCGACGGTGGTCTATATGGTCTTTGCGGCCTTCGTCATCGTCGGCTGCGTCAACGCTGTGAACCTGACGGACGGCGTCGACGGTCTTTCCAGCAGCGTGACCATCCCGGTCATGGTCTTCTTCGCCACGACCTCCTATATCTATGGCCGCACGACGCTGGCCCTGCTCCCCGCGACCGTCGCGGGCGGCCTGGCGGGCTTCCTCTGCTACAATTTCCATCCGGCCAAGGTCTTCATGGGCGACACCGGCTCGCTGTTCCTCGGCGGCATGGTCTGCGGCATGGCCTTCGCGCTCGATATGCCGCTGATTCTGATCCTTGTCGGCATTATCTATCTCTGCGAGACGCTTTCCGTCATTCTGCAGGTCACGTATTTCAAGCTGACCCATGGCAAGCGCATCTTCAAAATGACCCCCATCCACCACCACTTTGAGCTGTGCGGCTGGAAAGAGGAAAAAATCGTTTTTGTTTTCACCGCGATCACGCTCGTCATGTGCGTGCTGGCGTATCTCGGTGTTATGAACCGGTATTGAGCTACCGCAGCTTCAGAAAGGAGCGACCCCTATGGCAAGCCGTTCAGACGGCGTAACGCGGCTGTATGAAGCTCCGCAGGCTCCCGAGCCGGAGCGTCTGCCGCAGCCGCCCAAAACAAAGGACAAGGTGCTGCTCGACGAGCGCGGCCTGCTCGACCTGCCGTTTCTCGCGCTGACGGTGCTGCTCGTGCTGATTGGCGTCGTCATGGTCTTTTCAGCCTCCTACGCCCGCGCGTATTATCTGACCGGCAACTCTACCTATTACTTTGCCCGGCAGGCGATTTTCGCTGTCGTGGGCATCGGCGGTATGCTGTTTGTCAGCAGGCTGAACTATCAGCTCTGGCGCAGTGCTTCGTTCATCATCCTCGCGGTATCCGTCGTGTTCCTGATGCTCGTACCGCTCATCGGCTCGACGGCCAACGGCGCAAAGCGCTGGATCGAGGTTGCGGGCATCCGCTTCCAGCCCTCGGAGCTTGCGAAAATCGCCATCATCATGACGTTTTCCGCCATGATCTCGACCTACCGCGATAAAATGCGCACCTTCCGCTATGGCATCGCGCCCTTCGGCGCGATCATGATCGTCCTGTGCGGCCTCGTCGCGCTGGAGCGCCATTTCTCCTGCATCCTCATCATGCTGCTGCTTGCGGCGGCCATGCTGTTTCTGGGCGGCGTCCAGATCAAATGGTTTGCCCTCGGCGGCGCGGCAGTCGCCGTGTTCATGTTTGTTTATCTCAAGACGCAGGGCTACGCCGGAAGCCGTATCACCGCCTGGCGCGACCCCGCCTCCGACCCGACAGACAACGGCTATCAGATCTTACAGTCGCTCTACGCCATCGGTTCCGGCGGCTTGATGGGCCTCGGCCTCGGCAAGAGCTGCCAGAAATACCTGTATCTTCCCGAGGAGCACAACGACTATATTTTCCCCATTCTCTGCGAGGAGCTCGGCTTTGTCGGGGCAGTCGTCGTGATCCTGCTGTTCATTCTTCTGATCGTGCGCGGCTATTATATCGCCATGCACGCGCGTGATCGCTTCGGTGCGCTCCTTGCCGCCGGAATTTCCACGCATATCGCGCTTCAGACCTTCCTCAACATTGGCGTCGTGACCAATTTTCTGCCCGCCACCGGCATTTCTCTCCCGTTCTTCTCCTACGGCGGCACGGCGCTTCTCATGCAGCTGTTTGAAGCGGGCGTTGTCCTGGCCGTCTCCCGGCAGAACGACAATAAGCTTCTGTAAGGGAGGGAAGTTCATGAATATCGTCTTTACCTGCGGCGGCACGGGCGGGCATATCTATCCCGCCATTGCGGTCGCCCGTATGTTCCGTGAGCGTCAGCCGGACTGTAAGATCCTCTTTATCGGCGCGGAGGACGGCATGGAAAACAAGATTGTCCCGCGCGAGGGCTTCCGGCTGGAAACTGTGAAGATCTCCAACTACCAGCGCAGGCTGACGCCCGCCGCGATCTGGCACAATCTCGTGACCGTGCAGCGCATGGCTGCGACGTTTTCAAAAACAAAGCGAATTCTAAAGGAGTTTCAGCCCGATGTGATCGTCGGTACTGGCGGCTACGCCAGCTTCCCAGCCCTCAAAATGGGGGCGAAGCTCGGCATTCCCACCTGCGTCCATGAATCAAACGCCGTTCCGGGCCTGACGACGAAGCTCGTCGCGCGCACGGCCAGCCGTGTCATGGTGTCCTTCGAGTCCAGCCGGGAGCATTACCCGGAGCCCGAAAAGGTTCTCCTGACCGGAACACCTGTGCGCGAGGAATTCCTCTTTGCCAAGCGGCAGGAGGCCAGGCTGGCGCTGGGGCTCGGCGACGAACCGCTCGTCGTCTCCTGCTGGGGCAGTCTCGGCGCGCGGGAGATGAACAAAAAAATTGCACAGTTTATGAAATGCGAATGCGAGGATAATACGCCCTTCCATCACATCCACGCGACCGGCTCGTTCGGCTGGCGCTGGATGCCGGACTATGTCAGGGAACAAGGCGTCGACCTCGCCGCGCAACCGCGCATTGAAATGCGCGAGTATATCTATGATATGCCGCAGGTGCTGGCAGCGGCGGATCTCATCATCTGCCGCGCAGGCGCGGCGACCATCGCCGAGGTCTGCGCCAGCGGAACACCCTGCATCATGGTACCGAGCCCAAACGTGACCGGCAACCATCAGGAAAAAAACGCCCGAGTGCTCGAACGCTCCGGCGCGGCCGCAGTCGTCCGCGAGGCAGACTGCGACGGAAAAAGCCTCTATGAAACCGCAAAGTCGATCCTTTCAGACGCCGGACGGATGCGCGCCATGCGTGCCAGCGCACGGGATATGGCCGTGGTCGATGCTGCCGAGCGCATCTATCAGACGGCGCTCGACCTTGCAAAGCACTGACACGCACATCGCACGCAGCGCATAGGATGGGGAAAATTCCTGTGTTTTGGAGGAATGCCCATGCCAGCGCTGCTTGTTTCCAAATCGCCTCCACTTTCCGGGGAGGTGACGATCCACGGTGCGAAAAACAGCGTCCTGCCCATTCTGGCCGCGACGCTCCTGTGCAGAACGCCATGCGTCCTGCATAACTGTCCGGATATTCTCGACGTGACGCACACACGTGCCATCCTGCACAGCCTTGGCTGCGCCTCCGAACGGCGCGGGGCGAGCGTCTACATAGACCCGCGCAGCTGCGCCGGTCATTCCATCCCGCCGGAGCTGGCCGCATCTATGCGTGCGTCCAGCCTGTTTCTCGGTGCGCTGCTTGCAAGACAGGGCGAAGCGTCGCTGAGCCTGCCGGGCGGCTGTCCCATCGGCGCAAGGCCGGTGGACTATCATCTGCTTGCCTTCCGCGCACTCGGCGCGGAGGTCACAGAGATGGACGATACCATTCACTGCCGCGCACGAAGACTGACTGGCGCGAAGATCACATTGCCCGGCCCCAGCGTCGGCGCAACGGAAAACGCCATGCTGGCCGCCGTTGGGGCAGAGGGCGTCACCGTGATCGAGAACGCCGCCTGTGAGCCGGAGATCGTCGATCTGGCCGGTTTTTTGACCGCCTGCGGTGCAAAAATTGCGGGCGCAGGTACGGGACGTGTAACCGTCAAGGGCGGTCAGCCGCTCACCGGCGCGACCTATACCATCCTGCCGGACCGCATTGAAACCGCGACGTTCCTGTGCGCCTGCGCCGCCTGCGGCGGCACGCTGACGCTGCGCAGGACGGCCCCGCGTCTTGCTGAGACGGTTTTAAATTCGCTCACAGAAAGCGGCTGCCGGTTTTCCTGCACACATGATACCATTCAAATTTCCCGCGACGGACCGCTGATAGCCTGCCGCCCGGTCATCTCAAAGCCGTATCCCGGCTTTCCGACCGACGCGATGCCGGTGCTGCTTGCCTCTCAGCTGCGGGCAGAGGGACAGACAGACTTTACCGAGACGATTTTCGAAAACCGCTTCGGCTATGCCAGAGAGCTTAAAAAGCTCGGTGCGCAGCTGCGTCAGGACGAAAACACTGTCCATCTGCGCGGTGCGCCGCAGCTGTATGCGGCGCAGCTTTTCGCGGAGGATCTGCGCGGCGGCGCGGCGCTCGTGCTCGCAGCCATGCAGGCCGAGGGCGAAAGTACCATTTTTGGAGTAAAACACATCGAACGGGGATATGATACTCTTGAGGCTGCGCTGCAAAGCGTCGGCGCTCGCCTGAAAACAGTGGAAATCCCCAAAAAGATGTGATATACTTTGTATATTCTGAGCCTCCGAAGGAGAATGCATCATGCGCACGAAGCAAAGCAAAGCGAATAGGGAAGCACGAGCCGCAGGCAAGGCACGTCAGGTGCGCAGCAGTGCGCTCGGCAAGCTCATCATCATGCTCGCTGTCGTTGCTGCGATCGTCTTCGGCGTCGCGATCTTCTTCAAGGTCAACACCATTGAGATCCAGGGCAACACCGTCTATTCCGCCGACCAGATCATCGAGGCCTCGCAGATCCAGCAGGGCGATAATCTCCTGACGGTCAATAAAGCGCTGGCTGTCGGCAACATCAAGGCCGCACTGCCGTATGTCGAGGATGTTTCCATTGCCCGCAGCCTGCCGGACGGCATTATCATTCAGGTCCGCGAGAGCGTCGTTTCCTTTGCCGTCATGACCGACACGAACGCCTGCTGGCTCGTCGGCCCAAGCGGCAAGGCGCTTGAGCGCATTGAGCCTGCCGCATTCAATGAAAACCCGCACATCAACGGCCTGCTCATTTCCACGCCCACGGAGGGGGAAGCCGTCTCTTCCCCAACGCCCACAGCGCTGGCCGCCGCGCTGGACGTCATGAAGGAGCTTGACGGCACCGGCCTTCTGGAGCATATCCGCGTGATCGATGTGGAAAAGGAATACGACATGAGCATCTGGTACGACGAACGCTACGAGATCAAGCTCGGCGGGACCGATGAGTTGGCCTATAAGATCCGCTATCTGTGCTCCATTCTCGACCAGCTCAGCGAATTTCAGGCCGGGACCATCGATCTGACTCAGGCCGCGCAGAAAAGGGCCACCTTCCAGCCCGCAGCGTGAGCCGAGGGGACGCAAACCATAAAATCCCCATTTTTTGCTGAATTTTTCCGCATTTTCTATTGACGCACACCCTTTTTCGAGATAGAATAAAGTCGACATAATCTAAAACGATACAGTTGTGGGCTGTGAGATATACAGGAGGAAGACAAATGGCAGATACAGCAGATAAGGTAGTCAAGATCAAAGTCATTGGCGTCGGCGGAGCCGGCAATAACGTTATCAACCGCATGATCGCGTCCGACGTCAAGGGCGTCGAGTTTGTTGCGGTCAACACGGATAAGCAGGACCTTGAAAAGTCCAAGTGCAAGAATAAGGTGCAGATCGGCGAAAAGCTGACCGGCGGCATGGGCGCAGGCTCCAAGCCGGATATTGGCCAGAAATCTGCCGAGGAATCCAAGGCGCTCATTTCTCAGGTGCTCGAGGGCACCGACATGGTCTTCATCACCGCCGGTATGGGCGGCGGCACCGGCACCGGCGCTGCACCCATTATCGCGCAGGTCGCGCATGACGCAGGCATTCTGACCGTCGCCGTCGTGACGAAGCCCTTCCGCTTCGAGGGCGCGAACCGCATGAAGCAGGCTGAGGCCGGCATTGCCAACCTCACCGATAAGGTCGATTCCATGATCATTATCCCGAACGACCGCCTGAAATTCGTCACCGACCAGAAGATCACCTTCGCCAACGCATTCGGCATTGCGGATGATGTTCTGAAGCAGGCCGTCAGCTCCATCTCCGAGCTCGTCGGCTACAGCGAGAATGTCATCATCAACCTCGACTTTGCCGACGTTTCCGCCATCATGCGCAACGCAGGGCAGGCCCATATGGGCGTCGGTTCCGCCACCGGCCGCGACAAGGCCGAGCAGGCTGCGCAGGCCGCCGTCTCCAGCCCGCTGCTTGAGACGTCCATCAACGGCGCGACCGGCGTTCTCATCAACATTGCCGGTTCGCACGACCTCGGCCTCGACGATGTCGAGACTGCCGCCAATATTGTTATGGAAGCTGCCAACCCCGACGCGAACATCATCTTCGGCGCCGCGTTCGACGATGAGCTTCAGGATGAAATGCGCGTGACGGTCATCGCCACCGGCTTCGCAGAGAAGCGTCAGTCGCCCGCCAAACCCATCGGTGCCTTCTCCGCCGCACAGGAAAAGGCCAGCGCCAGCAGAACTCAGGCACAGGAGGATATCGACGATATCGACGAGATCTTCAAGATCTTCAACCGCAATTAAGCAAGCAGCCCGGCGCGTTCGAACGCGCCGGGCTTTTATACGGTCTGTTTCATGAAAAGCAAATCTGCCTGACACAAAAGGAGGCGGTACCCGAAGGTACCGCCCCTTTTGCATAGGAGATAATTATTTGTCGTACATATCGACCAGCTTGAGCAGGTGCTCGTAGCGCTCCTTGGCGTTCTCCTCGTTCTTTGCGAACAGAACGGTTGCACGCTCCGGGAACTCGCGGGTCAGACGGCTGTAGCGGGCCTCGTTCATCAGGAATTCCTGATAGCCGCCGGCGGGAGCCTTGGAGTCCAGCGTGAACTTCTTCTCCGCAGCCGGGTTGAAGCGGAACATATTCCAGTAGCCGCAGTCAACAGCTTTCTTCATTTCCTTCTGGCAGTTCTGCATACCGCCCTTGATGGAGTGCATCTCGCACGGTGCATAGCCGATGATGAGGGACGGGCCGTGGTAGGCCTCGGCCTCCTGAATGGCCTTCAGCGTCTGCGCGGCGTTTGCGCCCATGGCGACCTGCGCGACGTAGACATAGCCGTAGGACATGGCAATCTCCGCCAGAGACTTGGACTTGGTCTCCTTACCGGCAGCCGCAAACTGTGCGACCTGACCGATGTTGGAAGCCTTGGAAGCCTGTCCGCCGGTGTTGGAGTAGACCTCGGTATCGAAGACGAAGATGTTGACGTCTTCACCGGAGGCGAGGACATGGTCGACACCGCCGAAGCCGATGTCGTAAGCCCAGCCGTCGCCGCCGAAGATCCAGACGGACTTCTTGCTGAGGTAATCCTTCTTGGACAGGATGTCTGCGCCAAGTGCGCAGGCGTCGCAGTCGCAGTACTTTTCGCCCTTGGCCTTGAGCTCGGCAGCGTGCTCGGCAAACTGCGGGACCTGAGCCAGCTCGTCGACGGTCGCAACGTTCTCTTCCAGAGCCGCGACATACGCCTTGGTGGCGGCAGCGTTGGCTTCGAGATCGTTGACGGTGTCGAGGTACTTCTGCGCAGCGGCCTTGAGGTCGGCGTTCGTCCACTCGACGGCGATCAGAGCCTTGGTCTTCTCAATCAGGCTGTCGCGGATGGCCTTCTGGCCGAGGTACATACCGAAGCCGTGCTCCGCGTTGTCCTCGAACAGGGAGTTGCACCATGCGGGGCCCTTGCCCTCTGCGTTTGTGCAGTACGGGTTGGTAGCGCCCGGGTTGCCCCAGATGGAGGAGCAGCCGGTGGCGTTGGAGATATACATCTTGTCGCCAAACAGCTGGGTGACGAGGCGTGCGTAGCTCGTCTCGGCGCAGCCTGCGCAGGAGCCGGAGAACTCAAGCAGCGGCTTGCGGAACTGGCTGCCCTTGACGTCGGCAGTCTGAAGCTCCTTCTTCTCGGAGACCTTGTTCACGCAGTAATCGAAAACGTCCTGCTGATCCAGCTGCGTTTCCTGCGGAACCATCTTGATGGCCTGTACCTTTTCGGGGCAGGCACCGACGCAGACGCCGCAGCCCATGCAGTCGAGCGGAGAGATGGCCATTGTGAACTGATAAACGCCCTTGCCCTTGCCGGCCTTGACCGGGACGATCTTGGCGGCTGCGGGTGCGTTCTTGGCTTCCTCATCGGTCAGAGCGACCGTGCGGATGGTGGCGTGCGGGCAGACATATGCACAGTTGCCGCACTGGATGCACTTTGCAGAATCCCATTCCGGAACGGCAACGGCAACGCCGCGCTTTTCGTAAGCGGCAGCGCCCAGCTCGAACTGGCCGTCGACATGATCGACGAACGTGGAGACGGGCAGGGAATCGCCGTCCATCTTGTCGACCGGGAAGAGGATGTTCTTGACCTGCTTGACCAGTTCAGGCTTGCCCTCGAGGTTGTGCTGGGCGACAACGTCTTCTGCGTTGGCCCAGGCAGCGGGAACGTCGATCTTCACATAGGCGGTAGCGCCGGCGTCGATGGCCTTGTGGTTCATCTCGACGACGTCCATGCCCTTCTTGGAGTAGGACTGTGTGGCCTTTTCCTTCATGTACTTGATGGCGTCCGCTTCCGGCAGGACCTTTGCCAGCGAGAAGAACGCGGACTGAAGGATGGTGTTGGTGCGCTTGCCCATGCCGATGGACTGCGCCAGATCGATGGCGTTGATGGTGTAGAGCTGAATGTTGTTCTTGGCAATGTAGCGCTTGGAAGCGGCATCCAGATGATGGGCCAGCTCTTCCGGCGTCCACTGACAGTTGATCATGAACACGCCGCCCGGCTTGACGTCACGGACAATGGGGAAGCCCTTCGTGATGTAGGACGGGTTGTGGCAGGCGACGAAGTCGGCCTTGTTGATGTAGTACGGGCTCTTGATGGGCTTGTCGCCGAAGCGCAGATGGCTGATGGTGACGCCGCCGGTCTTCTTGGAGTCGTACTGGAAGTAGGCCTGCACATACTTGTCGGTATGGTCGCCGATGATCTTAATGGAATTCTTGTTCGCGCCGACGGTGCCGTCGCCGCCCAGACCCCAGAACTTGCACTCGATGGTGCCTTCCGCGGCGGTGTTCGGGCAGTTCTTGTCCTCTTCGAGGGACAGGTTCGTCACGTCGTCGACGATGCCGATGGTGAACTCGTGCTTCGGCTCATCCTTCTTCAGCTCGTTGTAAACGGCGAAGATGGAAGCAGGAGGCGTATCCTTGGAACCGAGGCCGTAGCGACCGCCGATGATGGTCGCCTTGACGCCTGCGTTGGCCAGAGCGGTCACAACGTCCATGTACAAAGGCTCGCCCAGAGAGCCGGGCTCCTTCGTGCGGTCGAGGACTGCGATCTTCTTGGCGGTAGCCGGGATAGCCGCAACCAGCTTGTCGGCGCAGAACGGACGGTACAGGCGAACCTTGACCAGGCCGACCTTCTCGCCGTGCGCGTTCATGTAGTCGATGACTTCCTCAGTAACGTCGTTGATGGAACCCATCGCGATGATGACGCGGTCAGCGTCGGGAGCGCCGTAGTAGTTGAACAGCTGGTAGTTCGTGCCGAGCTTCTCATTGATCTTGCCCATGTACTTTTCGACGACTGCGGGCAGCTCGTCATAGTACCGGTTGCAGGCCTCACGGTGCTGGAAGAAGATATCGCCGTTTTCGTGGCAGCCGCGGGCAGCGGGATGCTCCGGGTTCAGCGCGTGCTGACGGAACTCCTCGACAGCCTTCATGTTGCACATTTCCTTGAGATCGGCGTAATCCCAGCAGGCGACCTTCTGGATCTCGTGGGAGGTACGGAAGCCGTCAAAGAAGTTCAGGAACGGAACCTTGCCCTCGATCGCAGAAAGATGTGCGACGGGGGACAGATCCATGACTTCCTGCGGGTTGGTCTCGCAGAGCATGGCGAAGCCGGTCTGACGGCAGGCCATGACGTCGGAATGATCGCCGAAAATGTTCAGCGCATGGGTCGAGACGGTACGAGCCGAGACGTGGAACACGCAGGGCAGCTGCTCCGCCGCGATCTTGTACATATTCGGGATCATCAGCAGCAGACCCTGAGACGCCGTATAGGTGGTCGTCAGAGCGCCTGCGCCGAGGGAGCCGTGAACCGTACCGGCCGCACCGGCCTCAGACTGCATCTCGGCAACCTTGACGCGGGTGCCGAAGATGTTCTTCAGACCTGCGGCAGACCACTGGTCGACAAAGTCCGCCATCGGGGAGGACGGCGTAATGGGATAAATACCGGCGACTTCGGTATACGCATAGGATACGTGAGCCGCGGCATTATTGCCGTCCATGGTTTTGAATTTACGAACCAAAACAATTACCTCCTAAAAGTAATTACATATTCATGCATAATGACTATATCACATTTTCTTGTCAATGTAAATCAAATTTGAGATAAGCTTTTTGGATTTGGCGGAAATCTTTCGAAAATCTGCCGCGCATTCCGGCAAGTTTTGAAAAACCTGTTGGTTTTTGACGCAAAATGCGCTATGATAGATGCGAAGAAAAAAGCGGAGGGATGCAGATGCTCAGTAAAGTGCTCTCGCTCGGCCTGTCCGGCGTCAACGGATACGAGGTGCAGACGGAATGCTACATCGGTACGGGGCTTCCGGCATTCGATCTGGTCGGTCTGCCGGACGCGTCCGTCAAGGAGGCGCGCGAACGCGTGCGCGCCGCGATCAAAAACTGCGGCTTCCGGTTCCCGGTCAGCCGCATCATCGTGAACCTCGCTCCGGCGGGTACGAAGAAATCCGGCACGCTCTACGATCTGCCGATCCTCCTGTCTATTCTAGCTGCCTCCGAGCAGGTAAAGCTTCCGAAGAAACGCTGCGCGTTCCTCGGTGAGCTGAGTCTGGAGGGGGCGCTGCGCGCCGTTCCCGGCGTCCTGCCGATGGCGCTGGCCGCGAAGCGGCTCGGCTATGAGGAGCTGTACGTCCCGGAGGATAACGCGCGCGAGGCCACGCTGGCTGGCGGTCTGGCCGTCTACGGCGTAAAGGACATCCGGCAGCTGACCGCGCACCTGACCGGCCAGACGCCGATCGATCCCGCGCCCATCTGGCAGCCGGAGCACAAAACACAGCAGCTTTTGGACTTCAAGGATGTAAAAGGGCAGGAAAATGCAAAGCGCGCCCTTGAAATTGCGGCGGCAGGCGGGCATAATATCCTTCTGGTAGGCCCTCCCGGCTCCGGCAAGAGTATGCTCTCAAAGCGCCTGCCGTCCATCCTGCCCGATATGACGCGGCAGGAGCAGCTGGACGTCACGCAGATCTATTCCGTCATGGGTCTTCTGCGCCCGGATCATCCGCTCATCGAATCGCGTCCGTTCCGCAGCCCGCACCATACCGTCTCCGCAGCTGCACTGGCCGGAGGCGGGGCGAATGTCCGGCCCGGCGAGATTTCCCTTGCGCACAAGGGCGTGCTGTTCCTCGACGAGCTGCCGGAGTTCCGCCGGGACGCCATCGAATCCATGCGCCAGCCGCTTGAGGACGGACAGGTCACCATTTCCCGGGTGCAGGGCTCGCAGACATTCCCGTGCGAGTTCATGCTGGTCTGTGCCATGAATCCCTGCCCCTGCGGCTGGTACGGCGACCCCAGCGGCCGGTGCACCTGCTCACAGGCAGCGGTCGACCGGTATTTAAGCCGCATTTCTGGCCCGATGCTCGACCGTGTGGACATGATCGTCGAGGTCAGCTCCGTCAAGTTTGACGAGCTGCGCTCCCGGTCAGAGGCGGAGCCGTCGTCCGCCATCAAGGCCAGAGTCGACGCGGCAAGAAGCATCCAGAACACACGCTACAGCGGCACGTCGACCCGCTGCAACGCCTATATGCAGCCCGCGCAACTGCGCACGTTCTGCCAGCTGGACGAGGACTGCACCGCCCTTATGAAGCAGGCGTTCGACGCGCTCGGCATGACGGCCCGCAGCTATGACCGCGTGCTGAAGGTCGCAAGAACCATCGCCGATCTTGCCGACAGCGACCAGATCCGCCCCGAACACATCGCCGAGGCTGTCCAGTACCGCTCCTTCCAGCTCGGCGGAGAAAACGCAAGATAATTTTATAAAACCAAATGTGCTTATCGGCTTAATGCAGCTGGGCACAAGATGCAGCGACGGCTCTTGCCAGACGCATGAAGATCTGATTGCCG
>PPYF01602808.1_pt1 | contig 42814 bp, 65 predicted proteins | sample 1559871 | NCBI WGS metagenome assembly PPYF01 (sample SAMN08240021, study PRJNA423297) | Human gut metagenome, whole genome shotgun sequencing project.
TCTTTTCCTAGCGCAATTTGATCGGTCGCCTCCTTAACTAAGCGACTGGCGACTAAGTTTTGTTCTAATTGACGACGCTTGACCCCGACTTGCTCCGTTACCACCACCAAGCTAGCGACCACCACGCCCAAAATCGTTAGGGCCACCAGTTGCTCAGCCAGCAGGAAAGCCCCACACCGCAGTTTTTTGAACATAGTATCCCCCCCAACCCATCTGAATTTTCATGTCGTAGTTGGTCATCGTTGCCTTGGAAACAAAGGACCAGGTCCGCGGACTAACGTAGCCGTTTTTGTAAATCTTGACCATATCTTCGTTAGAGGCAACGTGAAGTTGTTTGGGAAGTAGTACCTCCTCCGTTACCTTCTTCCCACTATCAGTGTGATACTCAAATCTAATTTCTCGCTTCGATCGGCTCGTCAAATAGATAAAGGTCGCCTTTCCCTCTACCCGGGCCCGGGTTTGGGCCTCTTGCCAGCGCTGCTTAACGTCCCGCCAAAACTGTTCCTCACTCAGCTCGGCGTTCCTTTTTTGGTAAGGAATGGTGGTGGTCACGATCACTAGGGCACTGATGGCCAATACGATCACGACTTCCACCATCGTAAAGGCGCGCCGTTGGCTATTGAACAACGGCCTGACCATTTTGGAGCGTGATATTTTCGCGGCTAGCCTGGCGAACCTGCTTAGCCGTTAGGTAATCACCCTTTTCTAGTTGGGACAAATCGGTCGGGACGTCTCCCGTATCGTCATGGTATAGCTCAACCTGGTTTTGAATCATGTTGACTAAGGCCTCTTGGTTAACCGAAGTGGCGTGTTTTGATGATTTTTGTAAACCGCCAAAACTGGCTCGTCGCCAAAATCCTTATAGTCGGCTATTGCTTCTTCAAGCAAGCCATCACTGTCAAACGAGTAGTGTACATTCTTATCCACGTACGTCTGCAATTTAATAGCCGTTTCAATCCACATCTTTTCAAAGCTTGAATTGCCTTTACGCAAGTTATGGATTGTCTGGCGCGTGATTCCCGTCTCCCTTGCTAAGGTTAAGTCAGGGATGTTCTGGTTGAGTAAGTTTTTAATGTCGTCTGTATTGATAATCATATGTTTTTCCTCCTTCTTATCCAATCCTCTTCGGGTCAACGTCCCAGCAAATCGATGCGCGGTCTACACCACCAAACTGGCTCGTTTGCTTGATTGTGTCGGCAATCAGCCGGCAGTAACCGGACTTGGCCATCTCGTCGGTAAACTTAAAGACAAACCACTTGCCGCCAAATTTGCCAGTCGCTGGCTTAGCTTCGTAGACCATACCATTTCCAAGATCAACGCGGTAGTGATCGCCGTCGCGCTGTGCAAGTTCACCTTTTCCGGTCAGGTCGGCCTGCTTGATGCTTTTAATGATTAACTTCTCTAACTTCATGATTTATTCCTCCTTTAATTAAAATCCTTTAACGACTGACTTTGGAGCCCACATGGTGATCTTGCCGAAGTCAGTGTCGAAGCTAACAAGTACAGCCTTAGCAGTTTCCCGGCTAGCATATACGCTGTAAGCTTGATGCGCACCGTCGTATTCAGCTTGTGACAGGTTCTTTTTCATCAGCCATTCAGGCACGCCTTGCTTACCAGACCAGAAGAATTTCGGGCCTTCGTAAGGTTTATGAGTTAATTCGTAAATGGCGTGGCTGAAAGCTGATTCACTCATGCGCTTCCGGCCGGCCTTAACCATTGCCCAGATTCGCTTAAGGGCAAACTTCAAAGCGATCATGTAGTTGCCAGTCTTTTCAACCAGCTTCTTAGCCATCTTGTGTGCTTGGATCATCATTTGCTTCTTAGTCATTGTTACGTCCTCCTTTTTTGTTAATACCTCTTTACAACTATATAATACCACGCTCCCGCCATATGTAAATACCTTTTTACCAATTAATTTTAAAAACTACACAAAAAATCCCCCTCACCGCAAAGGCAAGGGGGACTAATCATTTAATAGTAGAGAGTTTGGCCGGGATAGATTTTCTTATTTTAAACTAACGATAACTTTTGTAAGGTCTTTACCAATTTAGGGTTTGCTAATAATTCATTCATAGCTGATTTAGGATCAATATCAACCGTTTTATTTACAACCTTGCTTATTCTTTTACTTGGAACTTTAACGAATTGTCCTCTTAACTTTTGATTCATTATATCAGCTCCTTTCAAATTGATATTATACCGCATTAGATTACCAGCGTTTGCCCAACGTAGATGACGTTAGGATTTGCCAAGCCGTTCTTCTGAGCTAAAGCTTGCCAGGTCGTACCAAACTTAGCAGCAATGCCAGAAAGCGTATCACCGGATTGCACAGTATAAGCGTTGGATTGTCCCTGCGTAGCTTCACCAACGTAAATCTTTTGGCCAACATAGATAACGTTAGGATTGCTAATGTGGTTAATACTTACCAGATTCGAAACGGTTGTACCAAACTTAGTTGCAATCGATGACAATGTGTCACCAGCTTGAACATAGTAAGTTGATTCTTGACTTGCTGTACCAGTGACTTTAAGCACTTGACCAGGGAAAATTTGGTTTGGATCACCAATTCCGTTGATAGCGGCTAGGTTTTGATACGTCGTTCCAAACTTAGCAGCAATGCCAGACAGCGTATCTCCAGATTGAACCGTGTAAGTTCCGGTTGCCGGATGTCCAACGTGTTCTACTGGTTGTGGTGCTGGAATTGGCGTAGATGGAACCGTTCCAGAATTGGAACTGCCGACTGTAAATGCTCCGTCAAAGTCATAAGACGTGTCGACGTTCATGCCAAGACCGTTGTCAGTCCATTGCCATGCGGCGGCGTTGTCAATGCCTAAGTCAGTAATTCCATAACCGGCGTCCCAAATCTTGGCATCGCCAAAACCATGACTATTCAGGATTCCGCCAGTGAAGAACGACTTCATCGAGTAAAGCCCAACTCTAGTATATCCAAGAGCCTTGACTTCGTTAAGAAATGCGGAAGTTGCTGAATTATAGTCTGCTGCCGAATGAACTTCCGCATCATCGGTCATTAGTGTGTCACTCGTCATGCCGTACTGCTTAGCGATCTTAACGAAGAAACGAGCTTCGTTTTGAGCATCTGCATCGCTAGTATAGCGCGCAAAGTGATAGCAGCTCACGTGCAAACCAGCTGTGGACGCATTGCGAATCTGTGCCTCAGCACGAGGATTTACATAAGCAGAACCGTCTTCTGACCCTTCCGTCAGCTTGACTACTACTCCCATTACACCCTTTGATTTGGCGAGTTGGAAATAAGCCACGCTATCTTCTTGATAGCCGGAAACGTCAATGAACAAATTTCGTAAAGCCATTATTTAGCCTCCTTGGGATCAATTGCTGTTGCCGTGCCATCAGCCGGTTTGATTGTCGTGGTCACTCCCTCTGGGCCAACCGTCACGGTGCTTGTCGTTTGATCGCTACCGGTTAATGGTGACTTTTCGTAAGCAGATTGTACCGCTAGCTTAGCCGTGTCCTCGGTGATTGCGTAGCCTTGACGATCAAGGGCATTAATCACGGCCTGGACGGCTTGGTTGAACTTTTGTTCGCCAGTTAGCTTGTTATTTGATACTAGCGAATTAACTGCTGTGCTGGCTAACTGGTCAATTAGCGTCCAAACCGCTTTAGATTGTTCAGCGCTGGCGTGGGAAGCCTTCGCATCAAGCCACGGCTTGACGATTTTCCATGCAAATAAAAACAGCGCCGTTAAAGCGCCAGATTGAATTAGCCATTCTACAATTTCGTTAATTTCCTTCATTATTTACCTCCATTAAGCGTTAAGGTCAATTTATGGATTTGGTCGGTGAGCTCCTTGATCCGCTGCGTTTGCTGTTCGTTTAACCGCTCCAGGGACTTGATTCGGTCATTAAGTGAGTTGACCTTGGCTTGGAGCTTCAAGTTCTCTGAATCAGTCTTCATTCGCCGCTGATACTCGACCTCACGATCAGCTCTTAACTCGTCCATTTGGTGAGTAAGCTTCTGGATAGATTCTACGTAAGCATCGTTGGCGTCAATCTCTGCCGTCTTTCGAGATTGCAACCATCCAAAAAAAGCCGTTACTCCGCCGCCAAAAAAAGCACTCGCTACTGCCGTTACCGTCTGCATCACTTATGATCGCCTCCCGAGTAATTGAAGAAGGCGTCCACTAGGATGCGGATGAACACAAAGCTCGACAGTACCGTGCTTGCCGAGATATTGGGCCTGAAATATTCGTCTTGGATAAAGAAAACCGCGGCATATGAAGCCCATAAACCACCAAGAGCCACCGTGGTAACGAATTCAAGTTTCCATTTGTGGATGCCAGATACTGCCACTAGCAAGCCGACAATTCCAATTAAAAGCAAAGCAATTACCCACGGGATTTGCCCGAAGGCGTGCACCGAATGGATAAGTGGATTATGGGGATCGTCTCTGATTATCCCTTGGTTAAATAGCATCACTAAACCGACACACACTGTCTCGGCACTTGTGATGATCAGGTTATGATTACGTTTCATCTCTCACCTCTTAGTCCTCCCACCCACCCAGTTCGTTTGATTATTTTTGTGCCGTATTTGTGTTTGTCGTCAGTGTGTCAATCTTGGCTAATGCTTGGTTGATCTGGTCTTGAAGTTTGACCATCGTCTGAGCTTGGGAGTTAACCTGCGCATTGAGCTGGTCAACCTTGTTACTTAGCGTCTGCACCGTGTCTTTATCGGCGATGTTGGCGATCATTGCTAAATCTGCCTTAGCGCTGAGCTTGGTGTCCATTTGAGCGGACGTGTAGTAGCCGGTTAAGGCCGTCTTGGTTACGTAATTAGCTAGGTCGGACGTCTTAGCGTAGCTAGCTAGCCCCTCCAGGTCCTTTGGTGCAAACGTAAAGTCAAGTACCAGATCGGTTGAGGTCCCTGAATTGGTTACCTTAGTCTCGTCCCCAGTTGACGTAGTGCCAACCTTGACCGTGATTGCAGAATCACCTTTATCGCCTTTGTCACCTTTAAGCGATGCTAACCAGGTATCCAGGTCGGATGGATAGCCATTATCAACCGCTAGTTGATAAGCACTTTCACCGTTTTTACCGTCCTTACCGATCGCTTGAATCCCAGTATCGTTACCATTGATAAACCAGTGCCCACTTGGCTGGTCAATCGTTGGTGTTGCTCCACTTTGGCCCACTGCCGAAACATCTTGGACCACACCATCAATCACCCATTTTTTGGATACCGGATCAATTGTTACTGCCATTTAATTGCCTCCTTTACCGATCCGTCGTAAAGATCACGAGGGAGAGCCGGCACGTTTGATTGTTGCGCTTACCTTTCATCGAGATCCCAAGTGTTTTATCCCACACGCCCAAGTGTGGCAAGGTGTAGGTATAATCGCCTTTGGAGTCCCAGTACATTTGAGCGAAGGCCGTATCGGCGTTATCAACGATCCATGGTAGTGTAATAGTTCCCTCAAAATACTCGTTGTCTGAGTTGACAACTAAATCACCACGTCCAGTAATGATTGACAGGCCGTCCATGATCTTGTAGCGGCTCAAAGCGAACTGGTTCGCTCCACCTTGTGGTGCGGTAAATGCACCTCCAAGTGTGTAATTACGCGTCCAATTTTCAGTCACCGTTAGTTTGCCGGCCAGTTGGGAGCTAACACTTTCAGAAACGGCGTTGATGTTGTTGGTCAGCGTTGATTTTAAGCTATCAATAGTTGGGCTTGATAAGTTTTCGATCGTGGTCGTTCCACCAAAGTTATTGTTACCAGTAAATCCGTTGTCACCAGACAGTGTCGCAAACGAGTTAGCCTTAGCGGCGGCCGTGATCGCATCAAGACTTGCTTGGGCCGTCTTAGCTAGCGTGGAGGCCGTGTCTACCTGCTCCTGTAAGGCTTTGAGTTGGTTGGTGATTGAGGCATTCACCTCATCCATCTTGTTGCCCATCTCGTTGTTGTAGACTTCAGATTGGCCGGTCGTCATGATGGTTGCAGATTCCAGTACCTCAAAGCTGACGTTGATCGTACTGATTACTGTATCGGTCGTAGTGGACCTGATTTCAAAGTAAGCCGTACTGTAAGGCCCATCGGCCTGATAAAACTGGCTTGGAACCGTAAATTCCACTAACCCACCAGACGACGAAATAACGGCGGTCATGGTGTCTGATACCTTTGGCGTGCCGCTAGCATCCTTTGCTTTAAGGACCAACTTTTGGCCATCCATGTTGTGAGGTACCGTGCCATCCTGGATTGCCAGATAAACAACCCGACCAGCATCCCCTTGGTGCCCAGATAGCTGTGGAACAGCCACTGAACGGGTCGAACTAACCGTAGTGTCGAGCACTACATACTTGCCTTTCATGTTGTCGTCGCTACCTACTAGAGTTGCCATTTGCATACCTCCTTAAAATTCGTTTGCATATGATTGCAGATCATTAAGTGTGGATTCAATCGTGGACCATATGGCGTTGATTGCATCCATGAAGTCACTGTCAAGGGTCAACCCTGTTGGTGGCGTTAAAATCACCGTTGCGGTTGCTTGTCCAGTTTGCGGGTCAAGGATGCCATACGAGTTGGCCACCTTGATTAAGTTATTTAGGTACATTTCGAGGGACCCGAACAGATTAAACATGTAGTTGCGCACCTTGCGACTGAGCGTATCCGCATCTGGCTTGGCGACTGTTTGAGCGTCAATTGTTCCGGTGGCAAAGACACTATCAATTTGGCTGTCAATGCCGTTCAGATAATCAATCACGAGCTGGTCGTTGTTTGCCAAGTTGTCTAGCAAGTTGGACGCTTGCGTAAGCTGAGCGAGCTTGAGTTGTGCCGTGTTCTTAGTTGGCGATGGTGAAGGTGTAGGTGTATCGCTGGTGCCAGCCATCGCTTTTAGTTTGTCAGCGATCCGGCTAGCTAACTTGGCCATCGTGGCTACCGTTGGATGCACGCCCTTAGCGCCATCACCTAAAGTTTCCGCCGCATTTTCCGGTGTGATTACTGGATCATCTCGCCAATCTAAAAAGGCCACCCCGTTTTTCTGGGCGACCTCTTTGATCATGTCATCAAGCTGGTTTTGCGACCAAAATTGGCTGTTGATGTCGTAAAGCGTTTTGCCACCCCAGCGAAAGTCTTGCGTAGGCAAGATCACCAGTATCTTGGTTTTTGCGCTTTGTGACTTAGCCTTATCGATCCCGTTTTGTAAGCACTGCTTAATCGTGTCGAGGGAGTCTGGCCAGCCGAAGTTGTTTACGCCATACATCCACATCGCATAGTCGTAACCTGCGATGGGATGCTGGTCTAAGATTCCTGGGAACCCAGTGTAGGACTGGTCGTACTTGGTGCCACCAACAGCCCAGTTCTCAACTTCCCATCCCAGTTCCTTGCCGACCTGTTCAGGGATTCGCTGGTTATCACCAACTTTTTTAACCCCGTCCCAGCCCTCGAAGATTGAATCCCCAAAGGCAATTAATTTTGTCATTTAATCATCCCCTATTGGGCTTGAGTAGTGGTGGATTCCTTAACCGCCGTATCGGCCGCCAGCTTCTTCTTGGCAATTGCCACAATGTCAGCCGGGTTAGCAGTTAAAAATTTAGCGCCTTCGGCTAGATCAGATTGTTCAACCTTGATTTGCGCATTGACGTAATCGCCAGATGTTTCATCATGACCATAAAGCCCGACTTTTGCGCTGTCGATTGTGCCATCCTGAATGTTGACGTTGTAGTTGAGACTGTTAACTTGTACGTTCATAGTTAGTCCTCCTTAGTAGTGTCTTGCTTGTCCTTAAGTTCCTTCAGTTCTTGCTTTGCCTTATCTAGCTGTGATTGCAATGTCCGGTTATTTGCACGCTCAATCACCAGATTTGAGTGCAGCACGCCCAGTTCTGAAGCGTAGTCGTTGACTAATCTCTGAATTGCTTCGTTATCCATTTAATTTATCCTCCAATGTTTTGATTCGCCTTGTTAATTCTTGAACTGCTAAAAAGAGATATCCAACCGCTGAACCATCATCACGGCCTGTTCGTTCCTCGTTAATAAATTCATCCGGCGCGTAATACTGACTCACGTCGTTTACGTCATCAATGATCAGTGATGTGTAGCGCTTAGTTTTGCCTTGTGCCACGTCGGTCTTGTACTGGTATGATCTGATGTCAGTACGGTTGACTAAATCGAGTGCGTCCTTTGAATCGACCGTCTCAATATTGGTTTTAGCCGATAGAGTAGATTGCTGACTAAACGATTTTGCTATAACATTTGTGTAGCTGTTGTTAACGTGGTCGCCAATCGCAAGATAGTCGCTCCCAGACCAGATGGTGTTACCGGTTTCGATCGATAATATTCCTGCCTCAGGTTTGCCAGTGGTCCCGTTCCACGTACCTTGCATAATTATTCCTTCGGCGGTGATATTCTTATTAAATCGTGCATGGCAGGAAACAAAGAAGCGTTCGCCATCGTTATCCCACGTGTTAAACGTTAGCCCCTCTCGTTGGACCTCATTGCGACTGAATCCGAGCCAATGCCCGGCGGTTTGATCATATCGCTCGAAAAACAACGTTGGTGTTACCGTCGCCCCAACTGGCGTAATCGAAAAGGCCCGGTTGTTATAGTCGCTCGAAAAGCTAATGATTGATTGCGTCGTATCTTGGACTAGGCCTTGTTTGACCTGGATTAGTGCCTTGAGACCGTTACTTTGATTGACCAGATTAAGTGTCCCGTCTGAGTTGTACAGTGACGTTGAGCCTAGCATGATCTTGTCCGCGCTAATGCTACTGATCGCCGCACTAGGTATCCATGCTTCACCAGTAATGATCGTGTTTGCCGCATCAAGAATTAATGATTTCTTCCCATTGCTTACCTGGATCAACGTGTCACCGCCAGCCTCTTGGTTAATCTGGCTGATCACGTCGCCTTTAGCAACCCGAAGATTGATATCGTTCTGGAGCTGAGTGATCTGCGAGTTGTAGTCGCCTTGAGATACCTTTGTCGCGATTAAGTTGGACAGCTGAGTGATTTTGCTCGACCCGTCCTTGTTGTAGACCTCTGCCTGGATGCCGTCCACCGTTGCCGACAGGTTAGTCATGCTGGTTACTGTTGCCATATCACTTGGCGCAGGCGACCAAGTATGCGCAACGGTACCTTCTTCGAGCATTGCACTATTCCAGACAATCTGCCCACCATTGTTATTGTTAGCCAATTGCACGAGTAGATATTTATTGCTACCGCTCGGCCAAGTAAAGGTGAATGTATTCTTCTGATCCTGTGTTGAGGTAAAGCTGTTACTAGTGGTTATCCCATTGACCCGGTTAGCGGGGCTGGTCCCGTCCCAGATCTGTATTCTCCAAGATCCGCCGTTATATTTAGTATTAACGCTGATTGTGTATTGTTGGCCTGCTTGCGGATTGTCAAAAGTAGCAATTGTTCGGAATACCCAGCCAGTTGTTTGACTAGTATCACCAACCGATTGATCTTTTGAGCTTGTGCCATTAGCAAGGTTGACCCCACCACCAGTCGTCTTAATCGCATTGACGTCGGTTTGAAGCCTGGTAAGATTCAGATTCCATTGGTCGGCTTTTTGCGTGACGACTGATTGCGTATAGGTTTGAGTTGCATAACCGGTCAGCATACCGGTCACGTCACTAGCGCTAACCTTCGCTTGAATTTGGTCGGCTTGCGTTTTTAAGGTGGCCGTGTTTTGGCTAACGGTTCCTTTAAGCGTATTAACGTCGGTTTGGTCGGCTTTGAGTGCGATCGCCGCTTTGTTCTGGTCGATCGCCGTTTGTTGCGTGTTAGTCTTGCTCTCAAGGTTGCCCACGCGTGACGTCAACCCGTTAGCGGTGGTCTGGAGCTGATAGACATCGCTCTTGACGTTGCTAATCGTGGTTGAATTGCCGGACGCTGTTTGGTAGGTGGCGTTAAGCCCGGTTTTGGGGTCGTTGATGGTCGTGTTGATCCCATTAACGGTGGTCTTAATCTGGGTGAATTGATTCTGTAAATCTTCCGGCGCTGGTGACCAAGTATGTGCAACAATGCCTTCTTCAAGCATGAAATCTTCAATGTATCCAGTACCTGCGGCGTCACTCGTGTCAGAGTTAGGATCAGACTTACCATTAATGACTGGGTGACTCAGATAAGCCGTTATATGGTTAGCGTCTGTTACACCTTCTGGAATTGTAAATGTGCTAGTGACCCGCTGGTAATCAGTTGAGATAGGCGTATTAATCCATGCGTTCCAACCCCAAGACGAGTTATATACACAAACGAATACGTGTTGATTACAGTTAACTGATTTATCATCGACTTTTGCGCTAAACGATATCGTATAGGTTTTACCTGGCGTCAATGCGTTCGAATTAGCAAAGTTATAATCGTGGAAAGAATAAGCCTTACCAGAAAACTCTGCTTCACTGTCCTTAACTAGGTTAACTCCCCCGCCGTTGGCTTTGATGTCTGCCACCGTTGTCGTCAGCCCGTTCGCGGTCTGTTGCACGCTAGCGATCGCCCCCGAGTTGTTCGCCACATTTGCCTCGATCTTGTTCGCTCTGATCGATAGCTGGGCAAAGTCGCTCTCGGCATTGGACGCTTGGACTTTAGCCTCGCTTGCGGTTTGCTTAGCAACTGTGGCATCGCTATTGGCGTTAGTTGCCGTTAGGTTTGCTCCACTTGCTGTTTGAATTGCTACTGTGGCATCGCTCTTAGCATCGCTAGCGGTGGTCATTGCGCCGTTAGCTGTGAGAACGGCACTGGCTGCTTGACCACTTGCGTTACTAGCTGTGATGCTGGCTTGTGACGCTGTTTGAATAGCTACCGTCGCATTACTGCTGGCATCACTGGCTACTGCGACTGCGCTATCGGCAGTTTGTTTTGCCGTCGTGATGTTACCAGCATTATCAGACACGCTTGCCTTGAGTTGGTTAGCAGTGACCTGCACATTAGCAATCGCACCAGAATTGGTCGCCACGTTTGTTTCAATCGCTCCCGCTCGGGTTTGCAATTTTGAAATGTCGCCTTGTGCGTTTTTGATTTGAACGCTGGCATCACTTGCTGTTTGCTTGGCAATGCTTGCGTCGCCTTGCGCGTTGGTGGCTGTTAAGCTGGCTTCACTTGCTGTTTGGTCGGATACGGCTTGCTGAATTTTTGTAGCCGTTTCTTGGATCTTGGAGATGTTTCCACTGTTATCCGCCACTGTGGTTTGTAGCAATCCCACATCGGACGTCACCTTCGTGATCCCGCTTGCGTTGGACTTTGCTTGACTTGCCACTGCCGCAAGATCATTTGCCACGCTTGACGCACTTTTAATGGCGCTGTCGGCAGTTGCTTGTGCCGCATTAGCCAGTCCCTTAGCACTAGCGACGTCACTATCCATCGCCTTCTTGGCATCACTCAATGCGGTGGCTTGGCTAGCTAATGCTTTGGCATTCTCACCAGCACTCTCAACGGCGTTGTTAGCTGTTGTTTGCGCCGTGCTAGCTAGTTGCTTTGCCTCCGCCACATCGCTGCCAAACTGCGTCTTAGCGTCGCTCAAGGCATTGGCCGTGTCAGCAATCTGGGTGAGCGCTTTGCCGGCGTCGGACTGGGCGCTTTTAAGCAGCGGGTCAAAGTCTGTCACGGCTTCTTTAGCACCGATTGCCACGTCCCACGCACTCTCAGCTCTGCTCATCGCTTCGTTAGCGCCTTGCTTGGCCTCTGCTGTTGCGCTAGCAATCGCACTCACGGCGTAACTTGTCACTTGTGCGCTTGCGACGGCGGCATCAGCAGCGCTTTGAGCACTGTCGGCGGCGCTTTTAGCCGGAGCGACGACCTTGTAATTGAGGTCAGAGATCATTTGCTTAGTCGTGCCCGACTGTTTGATCAGCCGGCCGTCAACATCTTTGATCGATTCAATGATGTTATCAAGTAACGTTTTCTTCGCCACCGTCATCCCTCCTTTCTTCAGCTTTGCGGGTAATCCATTCTCGGTTGACTGCAGTTGCTTTCAACTGGCTGGTCAGTGACTTCACTGACCCATCTAAGCGATTATTAATTGCGGACTGATAGTCCAAAATATTGGTCGGGTTTGAATTGTAAGTCCCGGTTGGTTGCTGAGTTTTAGAGTACGGATAAATTTGATAGCCGACCAAATTGAGGTCGGTTGAGTAACCGATGCTCTTGATCGTGATGTGAGCGACGTCGCCTGGCACTATCTTTTCACCGCTTTCAAAAGTGGCGATGAGCGAAAACGTCGGGTTGAGGTTGAAATTACTATCAGCCTCCTTTTTAGCGTCGTCTACCGTCTGTGCCGTACTAAGAGTCATGTCGCTCGTTGCAAATAGTCCCCAGCGATCCACACTAGTCTGGTTCTGATACCAAAACGGTGTGAAGTACGAGTAAGAAATCGACGTCGTGTTGTTTCCCGTATCCGTTTCTGTGTCAGTCGTTGGTGCCCCAACCAGCGCCGCCATTTGCGAGTTGCGAATCCAATAGTCAGGCTCATATGAATTGATATTGAAGATATTACATTTCTGGCCGGGTTGCGGTTGCTGAATGGCCCGGCTGTTGTCCAGAGCCATGACTACGTGGTGCGGTCCAGGATTATAGAACCCTAAGTCCCCCGTCTGGACTTCGCTCCGGTCGATCCTTGTCCCGTCGTTGCACTGGGTATAGGTCGTCAACCCGATCGTGATGCCGAAGTGCTTATAAATGTTAGACGTTAAGCCTGAACAATCAGTGCCCCCAACATAGTCAACTCCTCGTGGGCCACCCCAGACATACGGATAACCGACTTGCTTTTCGGCAAAGGCAATCACCTCGTCCGCCCGACTGCCGGTATTAACCGTTTCTGATGTGTTGGTCGTGGTTGAGATGTCCTCTGTCGCCGTTGGACTAATCAATCGAGCTCCGTTAGTGATCGAGGTCGTGTCGTAAGCCAACTGCATCTGTGGCGTATCATGGAGGTAATCCACACGCGTGCCGTGATTTTGGTAAAATTCAGCGCTCGTGTAAATACCGATGTCTAGGCCTTTTGGAAAGATCACTGCTGTCGTCCAGTTGCTGGTGATCATTGATAAAACGTCCATGAAGCTAAGATCCTGGTTAGTGACGATGGTGCGCTTGTTGAAATCGCCGTGATAGCTAAAAGTTATGTTAGCCTGTGGACTAATAAAGTGATCGATCACGCCTTTCGGATCAAGGCTTTCGGTGACTTCAGTATTATCCGACGACGAGTCGCTACTGGTGTCGCCCTTTGCGATCACCTCATCCTTAGTAAGACCTTCGGTGGCGTTGGGGTTGTACGTTTCGCCATTCATCGTCCATTTCATGGTATTGCCATAATACGAGTAGTTCCGGCTGGCCCAATCAAGATAAACGTGGTTGGCTGTAACGGCCATTGTGTTAACCCCGCCGGTATAGTCCGGCTGAAGTTGCTTGATCACGAACCAGTCGCCGTTAATCAGCACGGAATTTTGGACGGCCAACATGTCAAAGGCTTCCGATCCATCGTCCCACGCCGTGAATTGTGCTTGGTAAGTATTATTTACTTCCCACTGAATCGTGATCGAATCTGGCAAAGCAGACTGAAGCACGGCCGTTTTAGTTGGAGCATTTGCCGGCCATACGGTGCCTTGCCTAACCACTAGTGCTGTCATGAGATGTAGATGAACGGGAATGAGAACGTTGCATTAAAGCCGCCTGCTCCATCGACGGTAAAGTCGTTCCATCCCGGCTCAAGACGAATTGAACCATAGTCCGAATTGGCGTTCACATTGGTACTGTCCAGGTAGGCGTTCAACCCATTGAGGACTAGTTGTTTTCCGTTGGTGCTTTGTTTGTACGCCCAGGAAGTCCCATTAGTAGTATTCTTGAGCGTCATTGAAGAACCAGAATAGCTCATCGTGATCTTCAACGTGTGCTTCTGATAGTACGGATCAACCGCAATATCGCTGGCGTTGTAAATCTTAAAACTATTACCCGACACCTCATAAGCCGGTAAAGATCCATCAGGTAGGTTCATGCCGAATTCCCAGCCATCATCCTTGTGGGCATCGGCTAACTCGTCACTAGCATAGAGAGAGTACCGATAGCCGTCCGGTACGTCAAAGGTGATACTAAAGTTTGCATCGTAGCGTCCTGGTTCAATCGGTGAAATATCAAATGGCGTTACGTACCCGTAGTAAACGATCAGCGGGTAAGTGTCTGTACGCACTCGCACCGGTTGCCGTGTGCCGAAAATGTGGTAAAGCTCCTGCTTAGCCAGGATAAAGTCCTGGTAACTATTAAAATGTAGCCAGAACTTTTCGACGATCGATCGTTTGGCAAAGGATTGAGCCACAAAAAAAGACCCATCCACACCGGAAAGATCTTGATAAGTGTTAGTAAATTGTGGAGATGAGCTAGCCGTGTCTTGGCCCAGATAACGCAGGCCGTCGATTTTATCAGTCAGACTAAACTCATCGTCGCTACCGATTTTTAATTTAATATATGGTTCGCTCAATCTATGCACCTCCTAACCCGGTTTGCCTCATTCTCATATCACGTGCCTGTTTACGGTAGACTCGTTGCATATCCAAACTACCCTGATCTTGGATTGCTTGGACTTGGTCATTATTAACGCCGATCAATTCTGTAACCAGCGAAAGGAGCCGGTCAAACTTAGAATTGAGCGTTTTTATTTCACTCTCAGACGAAACAAATGACGACCCAGTAAGGGGATTGCCCATCGCTTTACTCTCAGAGCTAAACTGAGTGATCACTTCGCCAAGTAATTGGTTCGCCTGGCTCCGCTTATTGATGTCAGTTGGAATCACATATTCTGGCAGGTTGTTTTCTGCGATCTCATAAATGCCATGGTTTGAGATTAAACCACCATTGGCATATCCATGTCCTTGGCCTAAGAAGGACAAGCTATCGCCATAACGCTTGCGGGCATAATTTAACCCGGCTAGTAAGTTGTCGAAACCGTTCCAAATATTACCGTGACCAGGAAGCTTATTAGCAGCAAAGGTACCAGGCTTAACTTGCATTAATCCTTCAGCATGTCCATCGGCCAGACCATCAGTTCCACCCATCGCTTTAGGATTACCGCCAGACTCAGTTTGAATTTGGCGAAGCACTTTTCCAACGAGGCTGCTAGAAAGATGTAGCGTTGCTAATGCCTTAACTACATACGGCCGCCACCGTTCTACTCCAGAACCACCTGGATCAGCTAACTCCTCAAACTGTTTTTTTATCCAGTTGCCCATCTGCTTAGCAACGTAACTCGGAACGTGTTCGATTAGATCTTGAGCAAATTTAGCCGATGATTTTACATTAACGAATTTTTTAAAAACGTCTTCCGCAAATTGAATTGGGTGTGCAAGGATCTTATCCACGTCTTCGAGAATATCCTTACCTTTATTAAACAGCCCACTGAAAAATGAACCGATCCCGTCAGCATAGTGCGGTGTTTGGCCTAGGATACGAGCCAACCGGTAGGAACTGTCACCATCCAAGACCGAGGTCCCTTTTGGCAATGGAACAATCATGTTCCGAGTGGCTGGGAACATCCCAATTTGACCATTTGGCAAGCGGTACATTTCCCGGTAATGACCGGTTTGGCCATCGTTAACTATTGCCAGGCCGCCTGGATGAGTATCTTTAGTCCCGGTAGCATAGCTTGGCATTGGGATTGACCAAGACCCACTAATACCAGAGGCGCCAACCTTCTCTAAGATCCAGTTGATCCCTTTCCGCAGGCCATCAAGCATTGAGTTGAAGGGTGAAATGATTCCTCGGACTAAGTCAACAAAGCGCTTGTGGATAGCGTCCCGAGCATTGCTAACCACATCTCGGATTGACCCCAGCTTATCTTTCCATGCCTTAAGCATATCTCCCAATCGACCGTTAGTTTTATCATTAAGCCAGCCGTATAGATCGCCAAAAATCCTTCGTTGGAAATTGCTCATATCTTGAGCGGTCTTTTTGGTATCATCTCCTAGACGATCCCATCGACCAGAGACGAAATCATGCCAGGTGTTGGTCCGGTCTTGAATTACCTTATAGCCACTTTCAAAAGTCTTTTTATGCTGGCGGAACATGTTTTGAGCTACACGTGACGTTTGTGTTGAGGTTTGATCCCACCATTTCGCAACCGAATTACTTCCGCTCTTAGTTGCTCGGCTAAGATTATTCCAGCCATTGGAGAAGCTTTTTTTAGTTGAACTCCAGAAACTGGAGAGCCCCTTAGTGACACTTTCCCACGTATTTGAGAAGAATTTACCGACGTTTTTTAGGCCATTTTTTGTAGCAGAAGCTATCCCGTTGACGAAATCCCGGAAACGCTTGTTGTGCTTATAAAGCGCCGTCAAGCCAGCGATAACCGCCGTTATACCAAGTATGATCCATCCAGCTGGGCCTAATGCTCCGCTTAATACTTTTAATGCAGTCCCTGTAAGCTTAATAGCTGTCACAAAGCTTTTGATCCATCCAACAGCTTTCGTGAATATAACTAAACCACCAATAACGCCCACAAAGGCTTTGACAGCCCCTTGATTTTTAGCGAGAGTAGCCAACATCTTAGCTAAGTTAACTGCTAACGTTGCAATCGCTGATCCAATCTGTTGGATCCCACGTTGGGTATCCTTGTTGTTAAGAGCTTTATTCAGTTCAGTTAATCCCGTCGCTTGAACCTTAATCAATGGTTCAGCCAGTTTAGCTTGCGTTTTCTTCCAGTTTTCTTGGAGGACCTTAGCGGCACCACCGGAGGTTTGACTAAACGCCTTAGCATTCTTATCGTAGTTTTTGCTAGACTTAGCTAAGATATCATTGAATTGGTCACTAGTCATCTTGCCGGACTGGACCAATTCCGTGAATTTCTTCTCCGACATTCCGGCCGATTTAGCCATCGCTGATGCTAAACCAGGTGCTTGCTTAGTTAACCGGCCAAACGTACCAGACGTGACCGTTCCAGCGTTTTCAATCCGAGCAAGACCGCCGGCAAAGCCTTCCGCTTGTGCTTGACTAAGTTTAAGCTGGTCGGCAAGTGAAGCAACCCCCTTAGTTAAGGTATTGGTCTTAGAGACTGACCCGGTTAAGCCATAGAGTTGAGTTTGCAGTTTGTTAACCGCTTCAGCACCCAAGTTGGTATTGGTCTTGACGTCCGACATCGTCGCCGTTAACTGCTTAATACCGTTAGCGCTAACTCCGATGTTTTGCCAACGAGCTTTAATCGCGCTGGCGGTTTTAGCAACCTCAATACCATTCTTAATCACGCCTTGCATTTGCGTGGTCAGTGTGGCAATCCCGGCCGTTACGGTGTTAGCAATTAGGTTAGCACCAACAACGCCCTTCCAAGATAAAGCCGCTTCCTTGCTCTTATGAAAGCCTTCGGTCAGCTTGCCTAGTCCACCTCTAAACCGCTCGAAACGGGACGGGTTGAGGCTGGTATTCAGTTCTCTGAAATCAGTCTCGGTTTTTTTAGCCGCTGTTGCCGTTTCGTTTAGGCGAATTTGTTGGAGCTTGTAGGCTTCGCTTGTTTTTCCCGAAGTTCTAGCAATCTTTTCAAGTTCCGCTTCTTGGGCCTTTTGCTGTTTAGTCAGGTTTTCGAGGGACGACCTTAACGACTTCAGTTTCTCACGTTGCGCGTCCTCAGTTCGCCCTTCGGCTTCGAGCAGAGCGATATAAGACTGTGAAGCCGAAGCGTTGAGCTTGTACTGGCGTTGCAAGTTTGCCAACCCGCCAGCGTAGTACTCGCTGTTAGACTTCGCCCGGCTTAATTGCGCCTCATAGCTAGCCATTTGCTTGTTAGCTTGGCTAATCTGATTCTCGAGCTTGACAAATTGTTGAGCGCCTTGTTGTGTTGATTGGTCTAGCCCTTCTTGGCGTTCCCTTAGCTCACTAATCCGTTGCTTTTGCAACTCAATAGACTGAGTTAAGCCTTTAACCCGTTCAGCCGCCGCTCCTTGATAATCACCAGCCGATTTTAGGGAGGTTTCCATTGCCTTCCACGAATTCGTGTTAGCTGAAATCGCTTGGCGTAAGGCTTGCATGGAATTGGCGGCCTCAACTGTATCAATCGTGATCCGGGTCGCCATTTCATTTTGGACTTTCGCCATTTTTTAACCTCCTTTCATCATTTTTTGCATCGAAGCAAAGGCGTCTTCCACAGATTGTCGACGCTCCTCTTGTGGTTTAGCATGTAAGACCGTTAATAGGTCAATCATGTCTTCTTGATCGACCTTGCTGGGCATTACACCCAATTGTAAGAGTTCCTTCTTGAGGTAGTTAATATCCTCAATCTGATTATCCAGCTCAAAATTGGAACGATTGAGTTCTTCAATCGTCGCTAGTCTTTTGGGGCTTGCTCAAAATCCTCGTCAGTTGCCCCATTCATCCGGCCGTACACATAGTTGACAAACGCCATTAGGTCCGGGACAGACGCTTCGTCCATAACCCTTTCCACATCCTTCTTGTTAAGATGGAAAACTTCACTTAATGCCTTTTCAACCTTGCCGATAAAGGCATCTTGGGAATCGATCATTGCGTTTGACACGTTGATCAACGTTGCGGTGTCATCAGGGTTTACATCTGCAAGTTTTAGCTGATTGAGAGCTACATTGTTAGCAAACTTTGATAAATTAGCAATCTTAACGACATTGGAAGCACCACCCTTAATCGAGATAGTGCGCTTAATCTTTAATAAATTCAGCTTAATTCTTAACATGGTTCCTCCTTGCTAACAACCGCCAGGTTATCCTTACTGTTTATTTCGTCGGCGATTATTATTGTCATTATTGAGCTCCAGTACCAGTTGTTGGCGTGGTGCTTGACGCAGTCGTGCTTGTTACTACAGTATGAGCCTTAACAATATCATCGCCAGCATACCCGCCGAAGACTTCCTTGAGCATAGCGCCCGAGTCAAAGCCAGCCAGCCCGGAGTTCCAGATCTTCATCGGTTGAGAACTTCCATTTGCGTCAGCGAAAACCCCATCTGGAATCGGCGCTAATGCTTGGTAAGTGAACGTTGCGTTAGCGTCCGTTTCATTGGCGTTGTTAGTCCCGTGGTTCATTGCCGCTTCAATCATTTCACCGTTAGCAAAACCTAAGTAGTGATAGTTATTATTGAAATCATGCGATGCAATCAGCATTGCCACATTGGGCTTGCTACCGTTTCGCAGTACAGCACCACCAGTCTTGTCCATGTCGTAACCGAGCATCTTATTGGATAATTCGAGGTCCAGATCCAACATGGTTAATGCTACTTGAGGACGAGATAAACCGTGTGCAATCCGCTTGACTTGGTTGTTAGCGTATTGCTCCGTCCCTGCCGCTTCAATGTTAGTAACGTTGGCAGTCGTAGCACCTTGTCCATCCCCGTCAACTAACACGATACCGGTACTTGAAACCCCGCTATCGCTTGCAATTAGCTTACCTTCGTCATCCGTGATCCCAAAGATCACGTAGTCGATACCAAAACTTGATGTTCCTGCTTTAGCCATCTACTTCATTCCTTTCTATGGTTAAATCTTTTGCAAAATAAAAGACCTTCGTTACCTGTCCGGTATCGGGGTCTTGAATATGGTTTTTGGACTGTTCAATCGTCCAATCATTCTGTTTGAACTGATCGGCAAGTGCAATCTCGTTGTCAATCGAAGAAATGCTTGCATCTTTCTTATAGAAGATCTGAACTTCCACACCGATCGACCATTGCTTAAAGGTGCGATTAGCATAGCCCGTCGGTTCGTTAAGCCATTCGGTGATTAGACAGACGGTCTTATCTGTTAGATCGGTTTCTTCTTCTGGAAGTGATTCCAGATAAATCTCATCGATCCAATCAAATTTACCCTCAATCAAATCGAGTGCTTGCACTGATGGTAAATCCATTACTGGTCACCTCTCATCAGTTTGTCGTAAGCCTCACGCTGAGCTTTAAAAACCTCATCAGATGATTCACGACGAACGTTATCCACGAAGTGAGTAGCCGGAATCTTAACCGTTCCGTCATTGAGAAAACGGGCAACATAAGCCTTTTTGCCATAGCCCACCGTTGACGAACCGTTTTCTTCACCGTCAATATCGGTGTCTTGATAGGTCACATTGTCTTGTAAGTGACCATACTTAACGTCGTTGTGTTTGGTACGTGGAGTAGCATCCTTGAGCTTTTCAGCAAGCACCTTCGCACCTGCTTCGGTCATCTTCCGCTTAGTGGTGGTGTCCGGAATCACCTTCTCGTCAATGTTAGACAGTTCGGTCATGATATCTTCAAAATCCATTCAATCACCCCGTTTTCGTAATCTTGGAGAGTGTGATGAGGTCATAGCGTGGATAATTATGGCTCTCATCCCGCGAAATATTTACGATCCGGTAGGTTTGCGTTTCACCTTTAAACCGTGCTTGCAAAGCATCATCAACCTTTGCTTGCGAGCGAACAGCAATCACAATCGTGTTTGCCAGTTCGGTTCCAGCCAATTGATACTGTTGCGTTAATGTTCGCTGATAGATTGCATAATGTAGCGTTTTGACCACATTAAATTCTGTTTTTGACCCTTCAATGGTCCGTGTTTGTGTAGTATGTGGCTTACCGAATTCTACAATCTTATTCAATCGACTAATCGCTAGCTTCATCTTGGGCCTCCTTAGCGGATGCATACCGTCCACGCAGTTGACCTAAGATGCTGTTAACCGTCATATCAATTTGATAGGTCTGGGTATCAGACATGCTTAATCGGTATTGGTAATACGTTGCCGCTAACGACTTAACCGCTAGATCGTGAAGCATGATTACCGTGCTGTCGTCCCAAAAGGCCGGCACTTCATCACCAACCGCACCAATAATAAACTGGTCGGCGGCGTCGATATACGACTGGAGCAGAGCGTTCTCATCGTCACCATCGAGATATAGCACGGCCTTTAAATCATCAATCGTTACCGCCAATCAGATCACCAACTTTCTACCCTGCAGAAGGTGCGGAAGCGGCGAAGTTAGCTGATTGATCAGCAATCTTGGTGAAGGAGCCAACCATGTAGGCGCCATCGTCAACCGTCTCAACATCGAAGCGATCAATAACCCGGATCTTGGTTAAGTCATTTTCAAATGCACCACCACCGATGTTAGTCGAAAGCAGACTCATATTTTCGCGGTCAAAAAGCGTAACGGCTTGCTTGAAGTCACCGAAGTAAAGCGGGTGAGAGCCGGAAACGTCTGGTAACCAGCGGTCAGCAACTACAGCCACTGGCTTACCTTCAATCAGGTATTGTTCAGGTTGAGTTACGTCACGTTGAATCAAGTAGTTACCCATTGCGTTCTTGACCTTTGCCAATACAGCGAAGCCGGATTGGTTAGTCACGAAGGACGAAGTAGCTAAGATTGCTGGGTCCAGACCAGTCATAGTCATGTCCTTAATGTCGTCAAACTTAGTCAGCGTTGGCTTCTTAGTCGCCGTGTCAAGCACAGCCAGAATCTTTTGGTTACGAGTAACGGCGACCTTGTGTGAAATCCAAGTAGATAACCAGTCTAAAATGTTTTCAGCAGTGTCCTTGAGCAACGTGTTAGTGATGGTCGTGATACCAGCGTAACGGTGGATCGTGTACTTGATGAGCGTAAGTTGTGGATCGTCGTTGTTCCCGATCGCGGCGGTTTCGTCGTCCAGATCAGCTAATGGAGTGATGTCCACCAACTTCTCGTATACCCGCGAACCAGTAGTGGTGCCAACGCTTTCCACGTTTACTAAGTTTTGCAAAGTGGCGTACTGACGAACCAACGTGTGGATCGCCGTTTGAATATCTTGTGGGATCGTTAGCCCGGCGTTACCTGCTGCATCAGTAGTGATTGAGGTTACGGCGTTATATTGCCCACGAACAAGCGCCTTGAAGTCAGAGACAAACTTGTCCTTCAAACTTTCCTCCTTTTGAGTGAGAGGCTTCTTGTCGTTTTCCTTCATGTTGAGGACTTCCATTGCCCGTGCTTCTTCTAATTGGTCCTTCAAGGCATCCCGACGTTCCTTTTCAGTATCACGTTGGGCCTTCAAAGCCTTGTAATCGTCCATATCCACGTTGTCGTCATTCAGTGCGACGTTCATACGATCATTTAGATCGCTCACCTTTTGGCCTGATTCAATCCAGGCATCGTTTAATTCATTAATCTTCATTAGATGTCTCCTTTCCAAATAAAAAAGCCAACTTCTGTTCACGCAAAGTCGGCTTACTTTCTGCCTTTGTTTCCGCTGGCTTAGGCTTATCCACACTAGACTTAGCCATCATCGTCAAGAACTTATTAATCGCTTCATGATTAGGGATCGTGTGAGTTGCATTAACCAGTTGTGGTTGTTTCTCATCCACAAACATTATCTTATCAGCAAACCCCTTGTCGACTGCTTCTTGAGCATTCATCCAGGTCTCTTGTTGCATCATCGATAGGATCGATTCACTATCTAGACCGGTTTTCATTGCGTAGGCATTGACAACCGCCTGATCAGCCGAATCAAGTGACTCAGCACTTGATCGCATGTCATCAGCATTGCCTTGTGTGTTAGACCACACCTGATGAATCATCATTTGTGCCGTTGGTGCGATATTAACTTCATCACCGGCCATGGCAATGATACTTGCCGAGCTGGCCGCTAAACCTTGAATATTAACCGTGACATTACGTGGATCGTTTTTAAGCATCGTGTAGATCTCAGATGCTGCAAAGAGATCACCACCATTAGATGCGATGTTAACCTCGATTTCATCATCTCCGTCAGCTAGTTGTTGGCTAACCCCCGATGGCGAAACTGCGTCCATCCCGAAATACTCATAGAATTGAGCTGTTGAGTTATCAACGATGTCGCCTTTAATGTTAACTGTTCCCACTAGTTTTCACCTCCTTTCTGGTCTAATTCCGGCGGATCATTCGCCGGAGTACTTTCAGGCATATCTTCTGGGAAATAACCTGACTTGGTCAGCAACCACACAGCTTGCGCGCCATCGATAGCCTTATTCTTAGCGAGAGATGCGATCATGTTAGCATAGCCATCCCCTGCTGGGTCGACAACTGGCCTGAGGTCAAGTGTGATATTACCGGCTAATTTATTAGTTAACTCGCTTGTGATTGCATTACTGTAACGGGTTAACGCCTTGACGTAGTCATTACCGATCATATCTAGCGATGACTGCTGGTCACCTTGTCCATTGATAATCGAATCCGACACGCCGTAAACCTTAGCAATTTGTGCACCAGTCCATGTAGCCTGATTTAACAATTGGGCAACGTTTCCTTGCACCTCTAGCGGTGTGTAGGTTTCCAAGTCATCGAGCACGATCGGCCCGGAGTTGCTGTCGTTCATCTGCTTCATAAATTGCGTGCTTCTAGCGGCCTTCTGTTTGCTGTCTAACAGCCCACCTTTAGTAATCGATAAAATGCCCGGTGCCATGATGGAACGGGCTAATGCAGCCAGTGTGAGCTTATTAGAGGCATCATGGATTGACAGCTCGCTAGCTAATGCGGTTAGCGGGCTGATTCCAGTCTTGCCACCATTCCGGCTCATCAGCCGTAAGTGGATCATATCTGACTGTGGGATTGCCTCGATTACCCCAATTTCTGGTTCGTCAAACGTCGCATTATAGATCAACCCCGAACCATCTTCCAGAAGAAACGGTGTGACTTGAGACGGCCGCAGGTATTCCCACGACGAATCGATCCCATTCTGATTACGCCATCGGTAGGCGAAGGCTTCACCACTCAACAATAATTGAGCAAACATTGACTGCCAAAAAGCATGCGCGTTAGCAGTTACAGTGGGATTATCAAGCATGTTCTGAGTGCGTGAGCTGTCAGCCACTAATTGGCCGTTAGCAAGGTCAGAGGATAGCTGAAAGATCACGGAGTAAATATCGCTGTTATGGAGTGCCGTTCTGGCGTCCACATACTTAGCGTTGCCCGGATTAAGAAAATCGATAATGCTATCACCATCAGCAATCGTAAGACCAGTTTGTGACTTACCACCTGAATTAAAAATTGGCATTACTTAATCACCTCCCTTCCTGCCTTGAAATCAGCTCAGAGAGAAGACCCAAAATGATTAGGGACACTCCAACGCTAAAAATTCCTGCAATGTAATTGAGTAAAAAGAAACCATACACAAATGTTCCGAGCGCAATAACAAATAAGATTACATCAATCCATTTCCACAGTAATCTTCCAATCATTTAGCCACCTCCTAACTGGTCTTCAAACCATTGCTTAACCTGTTCTTGAGTCATCAAATCAACTTGCTTACTCTTGTCGTTGACAATTCCAAAATCCTCAAAGTGGTACATCCCTTGATAGAATGCATCAATAATTGCATCGACCACGTCAATTTTGAGAGTAGCCTTTGCTTTATCAACCTGGATCCCGATCTTGTCTTCCACAATTTCAGCGTTAAGTAGTGCCTTTTCCATGATTGGATCATCGTCACGCGTGATCGTGGATTCAATTAAACCCGTTTGAAGGAATTTTGTCGGGTCTTTGAGCTCGCTCGTCCGCTGTCTGATCGGATTTAACGGCCACTCGGTGTTAATCTCCATCTGCTTGATAGCCACCGTTGCACCCCACGCATCATACCCAAAGAAGATGACCTTCAAATCGTTGTCGTGCACGAAATCAAGGATCCATTGGTAAACCTGGTCGTCGTTAATCAGGCCTTGCGGGTGACTGGTGATCGTGCAGTAGCCTTTTTTAGCTAAATCCCGATAATCAATACCATCCTGTTTTTCCTTAGCTTCAATCGACCCAGCCTTGTTAAAAGGGATGAAAGAATGCTGTTTAATGTGCCATTTAAGCGCGCCGTCAGCGTCTTGATATGGGAATACGAAAGCGACGCCGGTATTGTCGCTAAACATGGAGTAGTCAAAGCCAATATAAACTTGACGACCGTAATAATTGAAATTGTCCTTAACGGCTCGTTCAATATCGTCCAGCTTGAGGTATGAGTTCGTCGCTTCTTGCAACCACAGATTCAGATTCTTGTTCTGGAAATCGCCCACTGTTCCGGCAAGCATATCAGCGTCACGTTTGTCGCGTAAGCCTTGCATTAAAACTTTCCTTTGGCTTTTTAGTCCCAGCAACGGATTGCTTTTTATCCAAGTGTCAGGCTTAAATGTTTCATCTAAACTGTCCTGACTCCATATCAATCCAAGATAAGTGTCTCCATCACGATCACTATCTTTTTCCATCAGCTCTTCGATCATCTTTTCATCTTCATGATATGGAACAGAAGGATCTGGATAAGCAGTAGAAATTTGAATGAACTGTCGATTTTTTACCTTAACTTGTCCAGAAATAATTTTGCTAATTTTCTCACGGCTCGCTACTTCACCAATTTCGTCAAAGATTGCGGTTGTAAAGTGAAATGAGCCTTGCTAATCATATTGACCAGATTCATGAGATATAGCACGCAATATATTATTGGTTTTCTTTTCGATAATTTGATCGTTTTGCAAGTGCAAATCTGTTTCCTTAGCTAGTTGTTTAAAAGGTTCAATTGAAGATACTTTTCGCATCATTGATTTAATATAGCCAAAGATTTTATTAGTTTGCTTAAAATTAATCGATGTTACCAAATAATCTTGATTTGAAAGCCCTAGTGACTCGATCAGATAGGAATAGCACATCAAGATTGCCATTAAAAAGGTCTTACCTTGTCCCCGTGAAATTGAGACAATAGCGCGACTAAAACGCTTGCCACCTTCATCATTTCTCCATCCTATTAGCTGAGAGAAGATAAATTTCTGCCAATCCATTAGCTCTGTTGGCTCGCCGGTGTCTACATCTGGACAGACACTTGCGAATTTCAACAAGTTATTAGCTTCACTCATTGAATAATGATAAGGAAAATTATGTTCGCCTTGCCTCTTGAGATCTTGTAAATGGCGGAAACAAGCTAATCTAATTAAATAACCTGTTTTTATTTTTCCGTCTAAAACATCAAAACAATATTTGGTACCATCGTCAGTATATTGTTTGCGAATCTTTGAATAGTCAATTTTGTGATATACGCCAAGTACATCATGTGATTGAGTAAGGTCAATATTCATAGCATCACCCCCTTTCAATAAAAAAGCAGGCTTTTATAAAGCCTGCTCTAAAATGCTATTAACATTTTCAGTATATTTAATTCTGATTAATCTTATATGGTGTTCTTTACAGAATTTGTTTTTGAATAAATCACGATAATGAGTATACTCAAACTTCTTCGTTCCGCCGAAATACGCGATTGGATGAAAGTGCTGTTCGCCGTCATATTCAATACAAATATTTTGCTTTGGTAAATAAAAATCAAACGGCAGCATATGCTTAATTTGACAGCCCTTAAATTTCTTTTGACGAATAAAATCTATATTGTGCGCAGTTAAATATTTGGCTACAGCTTTCTCACCGTTACTCTCCTTACAAGCTGGGCAACCATGACCACGCAAAAATCTATCCGGTGTAGTTTGCCATATATTACCGCATTTATTGTGTTCCATAAGAATAGGCTTTTTTGCCGTTACGTATATACTTACAGGCTCATATTCGTTGCCAGTTAAGTTTTTAACTCGTTTTCTGAATTCTTTATCTCCCATATTTTGGGTTTTGGCCATTCGCTGATATCTTTCATAAGGGCATCGATCACCCTTTAAGAAATTCAAAGGCATTACTTCGTAGGTGTTTCCACATGCTTTATGTAATATCTTTACATTTGTTCCAGCAGAGCAATAGTCAGACATCAACTTATATTGACCATTAGTAACGTGGTCAACATACCAAGCAAAAGTTGAAGTATCCCAAGCTAGTTTATATTTGTTACCAGAGCAAAAAGGGCAAGCCTTATTGTCTTGATACAAATCATAAGACCGTTTAAATCTTAAACCACAGTTGTTGCATTGGATTAGCATCGTGGTTTTGCTATTTTTATACGGGCCAACTAAATGCTCATGATATTTAGCTAATTCATCGTTAATCTTTTTAGTCACACTTTTACGATGCTGAATTCTAATGTGACTGCAATGGCTACAACGTCTCCCACGCAAAAAGTTATCAGGTGTAACTGCATATTCAGCTCCACAATAATTATGGCGAACCATAATAGGCGTCCTAGAATCTTTATAAGGTTCTAGAAACGTATAATCATCACCGACAAGCTTATAAACCTGTGTTCTAAATTCTTCATTGGTCTTTTTGTGCACAGGGCATCTCTCCTTAAGAAAAGAACTTCTTCATTGCGCTTATTGTATCATCTTTTTTCTTGTGACTAGCAATTTGCATCAATTCTTGTCGTCCTTTTGGTGACAAGCCTAACTGCACACCAATCGACGTTAGTTGGTTAGTAGCGTCTTTCATGGTGGCAACGGCTGGATTCTTCTTAAAGCCCACGAAGTCAGTACCAATCTTTTCGCCCATTTGATTCTGGACGGTCTTGTAAATTGGCGTTTGCACACCATGCTCTCGCACATCAGCATAAGCCTGACGGTAAATATCATATTGTGCGCAGTACATTTCGACTAGTGAGGTATCAATTCGTTCAACCCTACCGGTGTCAATCAAAAACGGAACGATCTTGCGCCAAGTTTCACCAGCTAATTTGCTCAAATGCACCGGTGGTTTGGCACCAAGTTGCCCATCATTTTGCTTGTAAAACGTCCTTTGGGCCATTTTTGGCGCCTCCTTTCCGGCTTTTGAAGCCCCCTCGGTTAAATTTTGAAAAATAACGTTTCCGTTTAAGACGACGGCAATGTGTGCGCTCTCCCGTTCTTGGCGATGGGCGGGGGGGTATTTTAATTTTTATGCGTCATAAAGCCCGTCACATCAACGTTTTGCTGTCGTTCCAAAAACGGAACGGTCTTTCGATTCAGGTATAATTTCTATAGGAGCTACAGTCGCATCAACAACTACAACATCATGTATTTTGTCACTCTTTCTCTTAAATGACTCAGCTATCGCGTTTCTGGTTTTCCCATCTATTACAGAGTTAATGGTAAGCACCCATAAGTCTATAGATTCAATGTAGTAAGACTTCATTTCATACACCTCCATTCATCATCAATACAATCCTGTTAGTGTCTGTGATAGGTTCTACATCTTTCAACGTATTGCCATTGCCTGTGCCATAATACTTTTGTTCCCACTGTGTCTTTGCATAGTGACATGATCGACAGATAGTCGCTAGGTTGCTTGCGTCAGTCATACCTTGCTGGTCATACTCGATCGGTACGATGTGATCCACCGTGTTGCTGTTCGGTCGTCCACAGTACTGACAGACATAGTGGTCACGATCCAATACCAATTGACGCAATGACTGCCATTGCTTGCCACGATAGAACTGATACTGCTCTTGCTTGTCATACGTGCGATACCTAGTGACCGTGTTGTACTTGTGTGTCGTTGCTTGGTCGCCTGACCGTGTCCACTTCTGTCTGGATGCTAGATACTCTGCTTCGTGTGCATAGTGTTTAGCGCAGTAATGATCCGGTAGCTTAACCATCACGTGGCATCCTGGTTGTCGGCATCGTCTTACTCTTGGCATTGTGTCTAGCCTCCTTAATTAATTATTTATGTATACAAAAAGCCCAGTGATTAACTGGGCTTACTGAGCTGTATAACAATCTGACGAGCTGGAATCGAACCAGCGCTCCCGTGTAAATTTCGAAACACTATAATGACCTTACGAATGTATGAAAATCATCATGTGCTTTTTTCTTTTTATCTAAAGGACTTTGAAGAGCTTTTCGGACTTCTTGCTCTTCCTTTTTTAGCATTGTTTGTACTGCAATATCATGGAATGTTTTAGACATTGCTTTAATTGCTCCATCTATTTCTTTTTGGTTCATCATGCATTCCTCCAAACAAAAAAGCCCAGTATTTTAGCTAGGCTTGGTAATGCATATCGTAGTTTATTGTCATCGTTGACAATCTGGCGGGCTGGAATCGAACCAGAACTCTCAATTTAAATTTTGAATTCACTCAAAACTGTAAATCGGGAGCTGACCACACGCCAGATGGATAGCTGATCGGTAAGGGAGGTTTATCACCTCCATTTTAAAATGCTATCCTTATGAGCTAAGTGGGGAGTCGAACCGCCATCATGCGCTGAGAAACGTTGTAAAATCAGTGCCCACCCGGTGGACGTTAGCTCTATCCGCAACCAGAGGAATCGAACCTCTCCGGTGCCACCAGGCGTTGCGGCGTATGTAATTAATTATTCTTGAAGGAGGTCACACATCACTGGGGAAGAAACGTGTAAGCTGATGGAAGAGTTAGATATATATCCAACTCATCCACAATACATATTATCGCACTTTACTACCCTAATGCTTTCCGGTCTTTTTCCGGTAAATTTCCGGATTTAAAAATAAATGTTATTTGAAACTTAATTCATTTGGCTCTTCTCTTTGCCACTGCATCTTTGAATAAGTAGCTTAATCGCGGCTACCTGCTCATAATTCAGAATTATCTTACCGAGTCTAGAATGGAAAGGAGCTCATCCAAATTAACAACTTCCTGAACCAACTCATCGTTATCAAAAAACTTACCTAAATCACGATCGTAATAGTAGGGATGAAAATCTTCGTCTCTTTTTAGATCATGTTTATCAAACAAATGTTCTTCATATTTATAAAGAAATAATTTTATGTTTGATAATTGCTTTTTTGTCAAATTGATATTCATTAAAATCACCACCTAATACTGTTTTCCATAATTATAGTATTTAATTTCTCATTACTAGCATATCAGGGATCAATTCTTCCACACCGTAAAGGACGCGATACTTCTGTATAATGTCGGCAAACTCACGACACGCACGCCGTTCAGCGATAGGATACTGATCATTGCCACCAATATGTGCTGCTTGCTTTGCTTGCCATTGTTTCTCGCCGGCTTTGAATCGATGTGTCAAGATGATCTTCGATTGTGCCGAGCATCGTTCGATTGCGCAATCCACGCATTCTAACGCCTGCTTGTAGATCATTCCATTGATCCACTTTTCTTCCGTATGATTGCGTAATGAACCGTGCACGCCGGTCACATCACCAACTGGTGAACTGATTGATCTCAACGCCAAGTACTGGTTCAGAATCCGCTGGTAATTGCGAGGATGGCGACTGTCGTCCTTCAGGAAGAAGTCTGCCACCGCTTGCGCCGTTTGCTCTTCATCGTAGTCTGGTAGTAATTCCACAATTCGTCCTCCTCACATCACCATCGCCAAAACGGAATTCCGACTAGCAACCACACCACCCCATTAGCAATCGCCAACGCCACTAGGACGGCCAGGATCCACTCGACAAAGTCTCTCAAAATCTAACCCCTTCCTAGAATCCCTTGTAAGGCTTTCTGTGCCATTTTAATCCAGTCATGGTTAATTTCCTTACCACGCTCATTAAGTGGCGTTAGTGCCAATTCTTGGGCTAATTTGACCGCTTCTTGCCAGTCCTCTAAGTCTAGCATCGTGTCACGGTAATCTCGGGGATGGTAGTTGAACGGTTCGGACTTGCTGATGGTCACAACCGGATCATCCCCGCCGAAGGTGTCAAGGGATGGAGCTAAGATAGCCACCTCGTTAAATGAATAGTTTAGGTTGACGTTGAAATCCTTTTGATTCTTTAATTCTTCGTAAGTCATTTTTCTCTCCTATCGCTTTGATCGTCCGTTCTTGATGTCTTCTTCGATCCGTTCTAGGCGCTTGAGGTAAATCTCTTTGCGTCTTTTAAAATCATCATAGCTAAGAGCTAAATCAAGCCCTTGGTCGTGGATCTCGCCCTCTGCACGCTTTTTTAGTAGCTTTTCGTACTCCAAGAAGTACGTCCTAGCTTTCTTCAGGTCTTCGGTTGGGTCGGCCGTCTTCTTTCCTGCTCGGCGCTCATACTTCATCATGGTAAGGTAGCAGAACCCGATCGCTAGAATGGCAGGGTAATTGCCTTGTTCAAACTCGTAAAACAGATCGTGTCCCCGCCGATCAACATAGTATTTGGGGCGAATCGTTTCAGTTGCCTTCCTCATCAATTGATCCTCCATCTTTGTATAGAATGTACTTAATTTGGTAATCCTTTAATCCAGTAATGACTCCCAGCTCTGCCGCTGGGATCAAGTACTCGCGATTTAAAAATACCAGAAATGTTTTTTGCCTCTCTTTTGGGATTGATTGGTACTTCTTACGGAACTCGGCTCGAATCTCATTCCAGCTCATTCTTTTGTCTCTCATCATCTGCGTCCGCTTCTGCTCGTACGCACGTCGATTCTGTATAGCTCTGAGACGAGCTTGTGATCGCTGGACGCGCTCGTTCCGTTCGATTGCCTTTTGAAGCACCAGGAACTCAAACTCGACGTTAGGTTTGCCGTTGTGCTCGATCCAATCAACGGTTGATGGCGGTAGCTCTCGGCCATAACGTTGATACTCGTCCCAATCAATCGCCGCTAGTAGGCGACTTGTCAATAGGTTCATGGTTAATCACCTCTTATCTTCGTTTTTCGCCTCTTTTTTGCGCTTGAAAACGAGAAAATCGCTTTCAAAGTTCTTCCTCATTCAGTGGACGCCCGCAAAATGGACAATACTTGATTTTAAAAGCATCTTTAGGAAATCGCATATCATTATGGGATGACTTATCCATTAGAACTAAGAAGTCATCTTGAAGGTGCAAATCAAACGCATCTGTCAGGTCCAGAATGTCGTGGTGCTCCTGGCAAATGGGGCACTTTGTTGTGACAGACACTGTTACCTTGTCGGCATACACTTTCAATTGTGAGGTGCTACCGTCTTTCGATATCTCGCTGTAAAAATGTTGATTGTCGTTCATCTTCATTGCAATTCCTCCTCATGAAACTTGCCCATTGCTGCGATATCGTAAACGTCTACGGCATAATTTCCTTCTTCACCAAAGTAAGTAATCTCAAAGTAATGGAAGTCCAGATCACTACTTAGCATTGCCTTAGCGTTTGCTCCCACTTTGCTAAACCAGACAATAAAAACTTCTTTTTCATTGACCTCGTAGTTTAAGTATTTAGCTACCAGTTTCTTAGCATCGCTTTCAAATTTATCTTGATTAAATTTAGTCATTATTTCAGCCACTCCTTCATCTCACACCAAGCATACACGGCAATCATCGCTTGAATAAGCACACCTGGATCGTCGCTCTGCAGTTCACGGAGGTTTCCGCGTTGGCAATGGTAACGAGCTACAACCCAGTCGATAACAGCAGGATCCACGTGCGCGCTGAGCACGTTAAAGTGCGCTTGACGGCGATCGGTGAACATTTCGTTTTTATGATCGTAGTAAAAGTAAAGTTTTTTGTTGTCTGGATTCAAAAAGTTGGATGTCACTTTCGTGTACGTTTCACCGTTAATCTCGGTCGTCTCTTCTGTTTCTAACTTCAATTCTGTTCGCATGTTGGCCTCCTAACCTCCACCATCAAATGTGGCTCCTCTGCGTAAAACTTCTCCGCCATCAAGCCCACGATGCAATTGTCGTCGGCCCATATAATCCCATTTAAGGCGTCTGACGTGCTTTTAATATAATTATCCAAATCCGGCTTTACCGTCGGCCTATGGGCTCCTAAGAGCCTCCTATCACGCTCCTTTTTGCTTATGCTTGACTGGACTGGCCGATAGAATTGCATACGCACCTCTAACGGGCCATCATACGGTTCCAATCCTCGCTCTTGCATTGCCTGACGAGCTAGATAGCCCAGTTGCTTCTTGTAGACTGCGACCTTCTTGGGGTCATATATACGAATGCCCTTCCCAAAGCGTACCGCTCGGGGACGGGCCTGTTCGACCGGCTCGATGTCAAACTCAAATCTCACCGCGTCATCCTACTGCGCTTGGTCATTCTGCCACCTCAACATCTTCGAATTGTGCCGTCACGCCTTGTACAGCATTGTTATCACTCAAGAGAACCAAAGTGGCTGTGTTAAGCAAGAGATTAATCTCCATGATTGCAAAGATGCCATCGTGTCCATCAACCTTGACCGCCCACTGCTTGTCCATGGCCTTGATGATCTCAGATTTATCCATTCTTCAGTGCCTCCAGTAAGTCCGCATCCTCGTGAATATTGCCTACGACCTCGCAGGCTTTATAAACGTCATTTAACCTTCGCATTCCTAAGGTCCATTCTGAATATTTGCTGTATTCAACAGGCAAAAATATAAATTTGCCACCGTTAAATATAAAATCTCTTGTTTTGAGAATATCTCCTTCACAGATTTCTTTGCCGTTCCGGTCTTTTAAGCCTGTAAACTGTTCAAATCCTACTAAATCGTTAGATCGATCCAAACTAAAGGCTGATTCTTTAAAATGAATTGTCATAGGCTTAACACATTCGTCATTTTTGTTTTTTGCTTTTATCCACGCTCTTAATTTAATTTCTCTCATGATTTTTATCCTTCTACTGCGCCTTGTCATCCATGATGGCTTGTTTTTGCCATTCGTCCCATTCGGCTTTGGCGTCAGCCTCTGATAATGGCTCAACTTCTTCGTGCTCCCGCAGTTTGTCCATTAGATCACCTCCAACTCACCTGCTGGGACGTTTTCAATCAAGGTGTGGTTGTCTGCGTCCCATAGATCAGCCGTGCCGTCTTGCCAGGTGGAATTGATAGTAAACGCCACCTTGCGCCATATAACCCGGTCACCTGGCCATAGTTCTGTTGTCTTCATGTCTAACCTCGCATATCGTCTAAACCGTCAAAATTAAGTACGTTTGGTCGGCGTTTAGTGATGACCCGGCTAATCAGCTTTGGGTTGTACATCTGAATTAACTCGCCACTAGTGTTGTTAGTGGTGACGATAGTTACGCCCTTGTGGGAGTTCGTGATCTGGTCATAGCGAGCGTTGGCAACTTGGTAAAGCCACTCTTGCATATCCTTGCGTACTGGCTTGTAATAGCCATTCTCATTCTTCATTCCACCTTCAGTGCCGAAGTCGTCCAAGATTAGGATCGGTGCATTCTTTGCCCGCTTTTGCAAAGCGTCTAATCGCCAGGCGACCTCTTGATCGTCAAACCGTTGTGAGAACATACTTACAAGTTCCATTGTTGAGATGAACAGGAAGTTCATTTCGGCTTCTTGCCAGGCTTTCCAGGCGATTGCAAGGGCTAAGCTAGTTTTACCTGTTCCCGGTTCACCGTTCATTAGGATGTTGAATTGCTCGCCTTTAATTACTCGGTCAGCCATCACCCAGGCTTGATTACCAACGTTTCTAGCTTGCTTGTCGTTTTCTTGCATTGCCGGCACCCAGTTTTCAAAAGTAAACTGAAGCGGTTGGTTGCCTGACCACAAGCTATCATTCAGCCAGCTTTGCCGTTCCTTTTCAGCCTTGGCCGTGTAGTAGTCCTCGGCCCATCCGGCATCCATCTTCTTCCTCCGCTCATCTAACCAAGTCCGATCCTTCGATGGATCTACCTTGACCTTATTAGCCTTGATCATGTCTTGAAAAAATTGTGGCATCTTCATACTTTTTCACCTCTCTAGAATAAGTAGCCTTTAGCCCTCTTTGGCGGTTGCTTAGTTGGCATCGGTTCGTTCAGGTACCCTTCAAATTTGTTGCTAAACAGTGTTTGTGGCCGTAAGTACTTGCTCATCTTTGGGTCGTCCTTCCAGTTAGCAACTTTGATGTCGATAACCTTCTTAAAATCATCCACCGTATAATTTTCGTTTAATCTAGCGTTAATAAAGCGCTGTGTGGCCTTTGAGCTAGCACGATAACTGGTTCCAGCCTTGCTGTTAAGGTAGTCAAGAATTTCTTGATAAGGGGCGTGGTCGGGCTTGCCCGACAATATATCTTTTGTAGTATTCTCTGTAGTAGTCTCTGGTAGTCTCTTGGTATTGGTCGTATCATTTTGATCCGATCCGTCGGTCCAATTTGATACCATCGTCGGATCATTTTGATCCGATCGTTGGCTCATATGTTGGAGCTTTTCGTAATTAATTCGATACCACTTGGTTTTATCAAATCCTGCTTTGTTGTAATTTGCTGTTATAAGCAATCCTTGATTTTCCAAGCTCCGAAAAACTCGTTTAACGGTGGGCAACGACCAGAAGCTAAATTGCTTTTGCCAATTAGTCATGCTGTTGTAGATCCACTTATGACTGTCTTTTACATTATTCGACTTCCGTAGCCAGTAATGAATCTGTTGAAGCACGATCGCCTCGTTAAGCCCAATTGACTTCGCTAGGCTTGGCAACACCTGTAAAGGCGGTTCTTCAATCAGCAAGCTCATTCTCGTAAACTCCTTTCATATTTTCTTCCTCCTAATACGGCAAATCGTTGTTGTTAAACTGTTGCTGGTTAAATTGTCCTTGTGGTTGGGCTGGTGCTTGGTAGTTCTGCTGGTTTGCTTGCGGAGCTTGTTGCTGCTGATAACCACCGTTGTTTTGTGGTGGTAAAACGACGAAATCCACGTGGTCAGAATTGACGTCCAGGTTGATTCCCTGCTCACCATCTTTACGCTGGTAAACCCGGGCTTGACTTAGTGTTCCCGATACCATCACCGGCGTGCCTTTGTGGAGGTAGTTCATGGCCCACTGACCACGATTGCCCCACACGGCAACGCGATAAAAGATCGTCGGTGCATCCTGCCGACTGCCATCAACGGCCACGTTAAAGTTGACGACTTGATAATTACCAGCTTGATTCTTCTGTGGTTCGCCGGTTAGCCGGCCTTGAAATTGGATTGGTGCTTCACTCATTTAGTCCACCTCAATATCTGTTACGTGCTGGAATCCGGATAGTTCCTTCGTTAACCGGCAATATTCACACTTCCCACAGTGCTTCGGCGCTACTTCACCGTTCATGATTTGCCAGTACCGGTCTTGGTTTTCCTTGATCTCATCAATCGCTTCTTGCATTAAAAACTTGGTATCGCCTTGAAAATCGAAGGCGCCTTTATCTGGCGGTGTTTGCTTGCTAACCGCGAACAAGTACGGTTGACACTGCTTACCAAAGGTTTGCTTGATCAACTCTTGGTAGATCGCCGCTTGCATGATGTAACCCCGATCCTCAATGAAATTCGTCCAAATTCGGTTAGCTGGATCCCAATGCTTCTTGTGAATATCATCAACCGTCTTGAGGTCGCAAAAGTAACCCTTGTCCAGGACCAGACTGTCAACCTTGCCCTTCCATTCGTGGCCACCAATCTTACCGGTCACGATCACTTCTTTTTTACCTGGCATATAAACAAAGTTGAACCACTCGTCATCTTCTAATGCCTTGATCATCTTGTCGGCCAGTTTAAACTCGGATCGTAAGTGGCCGTCAGGATTGGTTTTCGTTGGCTTGGTCATCATCAGTTCCCGGTTAGTTTTCGTCCCGGTTTCTGACCGGTCTAACCAAGCTTGATGTGCCTCTGGGCTCTCAAAATACGAGTGGATGTAGTTTCCAACCAGTAAAGGTGTCGGACTTGAGGTTGGTTGCCAATCTTCGCTGATCTTAGCTAAGGCGGCAGCTTCACACTTTTTAAAGTCTTTGTACAGGCTAAAGCTCATATACTCCCAATCGGTTTCGTGTGAGTAATAATTTTCGGCGGTCAAATTAGGCATTTTCGTCACCCTCTACGAAGTCGTAAATGGAGGTTTGCCCTTCAGGTAATTCTTCTCCGTTTCCCTTATCTGTGTCTTGCAAAGCGGGCCTAGAATCGTTTTTAATGTCGGATTCAATAATTTCCCCATCTTCACTCTTATCGTTCTCTACGGGCTTCTCTGGCCCTTGTGGCGTGTCGTTCTTTTTCTCAGTTTCTTGTGTCTTCTTAAAGTCGGCTAGCAATTGCGCTGAACTTTCCTCTTCGGTGGCGGCCGTCACGTCCTTTGGCTCTTCATACTCTGCTTCGGTGGCGGCGTTAATTGAGCCGGTTAGTAAGTCGCTATCGTCTGACGTGTTGATGAACATCTTAGCGGCCCGGTTTAAAACGGTCCGTTTGGCCATCTCGTCGCTAAATTTCTTTTGCACGTTGTTCTGTCGGTTCCGGCTTTGCGCCCATGACGTATCGATTTGAGCTTTCGTCATAACGGTATAGTCCACTCGTCCATTAGCTAGCTTGATGAAGGCGAAGGCACCAATTAATTCCTTGTCCAGATTAGCAAAGGAAGGTTCAAACTTGGTTACGACGATGCGCCCAATCTCATCGGCACCGATCTCAAACTTATCGCCGCGATGCACGACTTGGGCGTCGATATCTTCGACACTATCCAGTCGTTTAAGGGCGGCGATAGTTCCAAAGTAGGAACGTTGCATTTGAAGTTCGTTACCGTAAACGATGAAGTAACACTGATTCTTGGCTGGCGATAGGCCCTGAATCACCATATCTAGTAGAGCAGTGGCCACGCTGGCTTGTGTACAAGAAGTAAGAGCAGGTCGTCCATCCCGGCCTTTGACGGACTGAAGCTTGAGGGCCGCTGCTTGCAATGCGTTTTGGGCGCTGTAATTAGCTGGTAAATCTAACCCTTCCTCATCCTTCATTGCTTCAATGCGGTCACTAACTTTTTCAATGATTCCTCGTGATTGTTGATTTTGCATTGCTAAGTTGTTAGTCATTAGTCTTCCTCCTCGTTATGGATCTTGCTTTCGTTCACGCCGTATAGGGTTACTAAGGTCCAAACCCGGTATAGTTGCTCGTTAATTGCAGAGATCTCTTTAAGCTGATCGTCTAGTAGCATTGATCCAGCCTGCTTGATTAGCCCGCTAACGTCGTTGGTAATAGCAATCAGGTTTCCCTCAACGATCTTTAGATTATTGACGTTTTCATTGTGCTTAGCTTGTAATTTTTCGTTCAACATGTGATAATCTCCTTGAAATATGTTTTTTTGTTTGGCCTAGCGGTGACGCTGGGCCTTTTTTGTTGGAAAGCTGTACTTAAAGCTCGCTGCGACGAGCGGCACGATGGCCACCGTTGCTAGAGCAACCTGGTTTGTAAGTAGTAGTGCAATTGCCAAAATGAATAGCGCTCCGTATGCTAACCCTTCAGTGCTAGTCATTACCTCGCCTCCTTTAGGATCCTGATGATCATCCTCGTCTGTTCTGGGCTTAACTTCACTTGGCTAAGCTCCTCGCCGGTCTTAGCGTCAAAATTCTTCACTTTCATAGTCTTCTTCTCCTTTCTGCTACAATTAAGTCATCCCCTAATGAAAGGAGGTGAACTTTATGAAGATCTCCAAAGAACAAATGGAGAAGCTCATCTCTGATGAAACAGATAGAATTTGGAACGTTGAACCAGAGAAGAGTCTTGTAGCATTTGTACAGGAACAGATTGAATCAGTAGGGCAACCGTTAACACAGGAGCAATTAACTGCCTTAACTAAAGCCCTCACTTACATCACCAAAGCAACAACTAAAGCTGCTATGCTTGCTTGGGTAAATGTAATGAATCGGATTCAATCCGACCAGCAGTAATATCAACCGCTGAAATCGCTTTGATTAAGTCATCCATGTCGTCATGGGTGGCTTTTTTGTTTTGCTCCATATACAGGTCGTCACAACCTAAAAGGTCACAAATCTGGTAGATGACTCCTAAGTTGAGTTCTTGGACCGATCTTGCTGAAGCAAGCTTTCCATTCTGGTCATGTACTAAGCCTTCGTTAATGTCGACTAGATCTTTGAGTGCCTCTTTTACGTTTGAATATTCGTGCATTTTTTACTCCTCCTAACCTTCTAATAGGTTCATCTGTTCTAAGACGGGCCGAATTCCATCCTCCGCTAGTAGATCGTAGATAAATTTTTTGCCTCGCTGTGTCCACTTGAGATTGTTTTTTACGCCTTTATTGTTGTCGTACGGGAAAGGTTCATATTGGGAATATCCCTTGTCAGCATATTTCTGATAGATAACCCACTTATTCCCTTGACGGTAAATAACGCCCTTGCTTTCCAGGTACTTGTTAAGTTTTCGGGCACTCCAGCCGTAATCCTTAGCGATTTCGGTTGTCGTCATTAATCCCGGATTCCGCATTTGATCGTGGAAATATTTTAGTGATGGCGCATCGTGTTCGATTTTGGTTTGTAGGGTAGCTGCTAGTTGTAACGCTTCCCCGTAGGTCGCCGGGATTTGGTAGTTATCCTTTGGCTTTGCTTGATAAGCCCCCGTCTTCCGAATTGCTGGTAGAACCTCGCTAGTCACCCAACGCTTGAATTTCTTAGCGCTTGGAAGCTTACTAGATAAGATCAGCGAGTAGAGGCCCGATTCGTTGATGACTTTCATTTCACGTTTTTGACCTGAGGTCGCGATTTGCGACCCCAGCTTATCTTCATCGTCAACATGCTTTAAAAGTGCGTCTTTTGTATTTTTGTACCCAAGAATGGTTGCTACATCCTTACCTACGAAGTAAGGATTACCATCGATATTTACGGTTCGTACGTTGGAACCTTCAAAGTCAAATACTTGTAATTGGTTTTCCATGTTTGCTCCTCCTTACGCTGGTTGTTCTCTGATTTTACGAATAAACTCGTTTTTAGGTCCAAAAAAAAGTTCATCCATATTAACATGGTAAAGTTTGGAGAGTGCATCTGCTTCTTTTACCGTTAAGCGTGACGAATCTCGTTCCCACGATGATAAAGTTTGCCAATGCACTCCAATTAAAGACGATGCCTCTTTAATGGTGTATCCACTATTAACTCGTGCGGCTGATAATGTCATTTTCGTTTTCATTTTTCTTAACCTCCTTTCATTCGATGACTCTATCATATACGAGTTTATTCGTTCTGTCAACGACTTTTTTCGTTTTTTTATATCAAAAAGTCGTTTCCTTATCTAAGTTTATCCGTTATAATATAAGAAACAACGAAAGGGGGTGATAAAAATGCCACGTAATAAGTTGTCTCCTCTAGACATCAAGGTGCGCGAAGACATATCCGCCAACCTCAAAAGATTGGCACATGGCCGAACGCAACAGCAAATATCTGATGAAACAGGTATTCCTGTATCGACACTGTCCGGCTACTTTGCCAAAAGGTCCACGCCTAACGCGGGTGCCGTTCAAAAGCTGGCGGATTACTTCGGGGTTAACAAATCTGATATTGATCCTCGTTATGGAACCTCACCGCAGAACCTTAAACCGGTTAATGAGATGATTAAGATTCCCTTATTAGGAACCATTGCTTGTGGTGACCCGATCTTGGCCGATGAAAACATTGCTGGTTACTTGTCAGAGCCAACCGACCTCTTGCCTAGTGGAAAGCTTTTTTATCTCCGGGCAAAAGGGCAATCAATGGAGCCTACTATCAAAGATGAATCACTAGTGCTAATAAGGCAACAGCCGGACGTGGAAGATGGTGAGATTGCAGCAATCTTATTTATGGACGATGATGAGGCCACACTCAAACGGATTAAACGAGCGGGTCCAACCGTTATCTTAATGCCAGACAATCGGGAGTATGAGCCAATCATTGCTAGCGACAGTAACCCGGTCAGAATACTTGGTAAAGCCGTCCGAGTGACAACCAATTTATAAAAAATCCCCTAGCGGCATCGGGTAGATAGCACCGCTAGGGGGAATATAGGATCAAGCTGATTATATCACAGCTTGGTCTGATACATATACGTCCAAACCATGATCGACGTTAAAAGCTGTTATGAGGAGGAATCATCATGTCTTACACATTAAATGAAATTAAAGAGCAAATGGAGCAAGTTGGGATTAAGGATCTTTTTGGAACAAAACGGGAAGTTAAACAATTACCGGATATTATCAATGATGATGAGGTAATCGTTTACGGCTGCTCTGGCCTGAATGATGGTAATACGGTTTTATGTATCTTAACCAACAAGCGGATCTTAATGTTAGATAAGGGTTTATTGTATGGGATTAAATCAACTGAGATACCATTAGACATGGTTAATGGTGTTTCTTATTCAAAAGGTTTAATGCTTGGGAAAATTTCCATTACTAATGGCGCAACCATTACTAAACTAGAAAATGTTAATAAGAACGATGCTCCTATTATGGCTAACGCTATAAAAGAACAAGCAGAACAATATAAATCGCTCCTTAAAAAGGATAATCAGCCGGATTCGTCAACCCACCATGATAATTTAGAAACTGATCAGTTGGTTAATGAGCTTCGCAAACTAAAATCGTTAGTTGACGAAGGCATTATTACCGAAGATGAATTTCAAGAAAAGAAAAAACAATTGTTGGGAATTTAGCGTTACTTGCATTAACAAAGCCGGTCATAATGGCCGGCTTTGTTTGTATTTTGATGTGATTCAATGAAGAAATCTAACGAATCCAATTTTGGATCGGTTGCCATATCACGTGAGTCCAATTTTGGGCTCTCCTCTAAATCGTTGATATGTTGGAGGTATATATGAAGATAGCAGTTTACGTTCGTGTCAGTACTCTAGAGCAAGCGGAAAGCGGCTACTCAATCGGAGAACAGACCGAAAAACTCAAAAGCTACTGCAAAATTAAGGATTGGCAAGTCACTAAAATTTACACTGATCCCGGTTTCTCCGGATCATCCCTAGACCGACCAGCAATGCAACAATTGATTAGTGACTGTAAGTTGGGAGTCTTTGACGCGGTCCTGGTTTATAAACTAGACCGACTAAGCCGATCACAAAAAGACACGCTTTACCTAATCGAGGACGTCTTTAATGCTTATAACATCCACTTCATGAGTTTGTCGGAGAATTTCGACACGTCAACGCCGTTTGGTAAGGCGATGATTGGATTGCTGTCAGTCTTTGCTCAGCTAGAACGGGAACAAATTAAAGAGCGGATGCAAATGGGCAAGCTTGGGCGTGCTAAAGCGGGTAAAATTTCGGCGTGGGCCAACGTCCCGTTTGGTTATGTCAAAAATAAAGACACCTACGACATCGATCCTCTCCGCTCCGAGATTGTCAAACGGATTTACAAAGACTACTTAAGCGGTAAGTCGATCACTAGGATCATGCAGGATCTCAATCAAGAAGGACATATAGGAAAAGACGCCCTATGGTCCTACCGGACGGTAAGACAAGTCTTAGACAATGAAACTTATACAGGCCGAACTAAATATAGAGGGCAAGTTTTTAACGGCTTGCATAAATCAATCATCACCAAAGACGATTGGGACGAGGTGCAACGACTGCTAAAGATCCGTCAGCTTGACCAAGCGAAAAAAAGCAATAATCCCCGGCCCTTCCAGGCTCGCTATATGCTGTCAGGTTTGCTTAAATGTGCCTACTGTGGTTCAACGCTTGCTATCGCTAAGAGCCACACAAAGGATGGCCCTCTTTGGCGATATGTTTGTCCTTCACATAACGTAAGAAAATATCGTAACGGCGGTTCAGCAGCCCATTATCGGATTGCCCCCATTAACTGTAAATTTAAGTTTAAATATATGAGCGAATTAGAGAGCGCGGTAATTCACGAAGTAAAAAAGATTGCCCTCAACCCTAGCGCTGTTATCTCATCGCAAGACGACCAGCCCGAAATCGATAAGGCCGCCATCAAAGCGCAGCTAAAGAAAATCAAGCGCCAGCAGGATAAACTGGTTGACCTTTACCTTCTGAGCGATGATTTAGACGTTGACCAGCTTCACAAGCGAGGTGATCAGCTAAAAGAGCAGGCTGCAGCTCTTAGGGCGCAACTCAAGCCCTCAGATAAAAATCTCGAATCCTTTAAAAAGACAGTAAAAGACGCTAAAGAAATTGAAAAGTTAGACTACGAGCACCAAAAAACAATTGTAAAAATGCTGATCGATCACGTAAATGTTGGAAACGATGGAATAAATATTTTTTGGAAAATTTAAAAGCTGTGATAAAGAGATTGAAAAGGGTTACCGCCCTTTAAATCAATTCCGGTGCTATCAATCTCAACGCCGGCTTTTTTATACCTTTTTGAATATATTTAGAGATCGTCATTTCCACCAGGGTAAAGCCCTTGGCCACCCGTTTTTTCAATTTCTTTAACATTATTCCACCACCTGTAATGA
>PPYF01099086.1_pt1 | contig 42793 bp, 39 predicted proteins | sample 1559871 | NCBI WGS metagenome assembly PPYF01 (sample SAMN08240021, study PRJNA423297) | Human gut metagenome, whole genome shotgun sequencing project.
TAGCCCGCTACGGCGCCCTCATCCGGGCAAAATATCCCACAAATTGTGACGCACATCTTGCAGAAAGCCTTTTTCAGACGCGCTCTAACGGAGCATATATTCTTCTGATATACATGTTTACAGTATTTTCTGATATGAGAACTGTCAGGTCAGAAGTAATTTTATAAAATTGTTGTATAAGTATTGAAATGAGGTACAAGATGAAAAAAGTAGCAGTCTTAGGTTCTACAGGTTCGATCGGAACACAGACACTGGATGTGGTACGTGCAAATGATGACCTGGAAGTAGTTGGTCTTGCAGCAGGCAGCAATGTAGAAATGCTGGAGAAGCAGATACGTGAATTTCATCCCAGACTTGTTGCAGTCTGGAAAGAAGAGGCAGCCAGAGATCTGGCAGTACGTGTGCAGGATCTGGATGTAAAAATCGTAAGCCAGATGGGTGGTCTTATCGAACTTGCCAGAATGGAGGAATCAGACATTCTGGTGACCGCTATCGTAGGAATGATAGGAATCAGACCAACTATGGAAGCAATCCTTGCAGGTAAGGATATTGCTCTGGCAAATAAGGAAACACTGGTAACAGCCGGACATCTGATCATGCCGCTGGCAAAGCAGTTCGGTGTGCAGATCCTGCCTGTAGACAGCGAGCACAGTGCTATTTTCCAGGCACTTCATGGAGAGAAAAGAGAGCAGATACATAAACTGCTCATCACTGCATCCGGCGGTCCTTTCCGCGGAAAGAAAACAGCAGATCTGGAGAAGGTGACTCTGGAGGATACGCTGAAGCATCCGAACTGGGTAATGGGACAGAAGATTACAGTGGATTCTGCAACTCTGGTAAATAAAGGTCTGGAAGTTATGGAAGCCAGATGGCTTTTTGATGTAGATCTGGATCATATTCAGGTTGTGGTTCAGCCGCAGAGTATTATCCACTCTATGGTGGAATTCGAGGACGGTGCAGTGATGGCACAGCTTGGAACACCGGATATGAGACTTCCGATACAGTATGCATTATGCTACCCGGACAGAAGATTTTTAAAAGGCGACAGACTGGATTTTCATATGTTGAAGCAGATCACCTTTGAGGAGCCGGACAGGAAAACTTTTAAAGGTCTTCCAATGGCGGTGGAAGCGGCAAGGGCAGGCGGCAGTATGCCAACCGTTTTTAATGCTGCAAATGAGCTGGCAGTCCGCAAATTCCTTCAGAAAAAAATCAGCTTTCTGGATATTTACGAGATTATCGGGCAGTCTATGAGCAGACATACAGCAGTAAAGGATCCGGACCTGGATCAGATTCTGGAGATTGAGAAAGAAACTTATCGTTGGATTGAAAGCAGGTGGTAGATTGAAAATTATTATTGCAATTGTCATATTCAGTGCAATCATTCTCTTTCATGAGCTGGGACATTTTCTTTTTGCAAAGCTGAATAAGATTGTGGTCACAGAATTCTCTTTGGGAATGGGACCAAGACTTTACAGTTTTGAGAAAGGAGATACCAGATATTCACTGAAACTTCTTCCTATCGGTGGCTCCTGTGCCATGCTGGGGGAGGATACGGACATAGAGAATGAACCGGGAACTTTTAACAGTGCGTCTGTGTGGGGCAGGATTTCTGTAGTTGCCGCAGGACCGGTATTTAACTTTATCATGGCATTTGTATTGTCTGTGATCATTGTAGGTGCTGTAGGATATGAACCATCCAGAGTTCTTTCCGTAAAGGAAGGTTCTGCGGCTGAGGCGGCAGGACTGAAAGAGGGAGATATTATTACCGGTTATCAGGGATATCACATTGATCTGGGAAAAGATCTCTATGTATATTCCTATCTGAACCAGCTGAAAGAGGGAGATACCATTAACCTGACTGTTAAGCGTGATGGAAAGAAGATGGACATTTCCTATAAGTCGGATACAAATGTGAGATACCTTCTGGGCTGCAATTTCAACGGGGATGATACTTCTGCCATGACAGTGGAATCTGTAATGGATGGAATGCCGTTGCAGGAAGCAGGGATTCAGCAGGGAGATGTGATCACATCCATTAATGGAGTGAAGATTACAAATGCAGCAGATTACCAGAAATATATTCAGGAGAATCCGCTGACAGAAAAGTCTGTAAAGATTACCTATTCCAGGGACGGACAGGAATATGATATTACGGTTACACCAAAAGAATACCGTACGGCAGAATCAGGATTTACCTACAATATGTATTCTGAAAAAGCAAAAGGGCTGAATGTAGTCAAATATGGTGCCGTAGAAGTAAAATATATGGTACGTACAACGATTCTCAGCCTGAAAGAGCTGGTCAGCGGAAAGCTTGGAATGAAAGATCTGAGTGGTCCGGTCGGAATTGTGGATGCAATCGGAACTACGTATGAGGAAAGCAAAAGCGAAGGAACCATGATCCTGTGGATGAATATGCTTAATCTGGCAGTTCTGCTCTCTGCAAACCTTGGAGTTATGAACCTCCTTCCGTTTCCGGCACTGGACGGTGGACGGCTGGTATTCCTTGTCATAGAGGCAATCCGCAGAAAACCGATTAACAGACAGGTGGAGGGCGGCATCCATTTCGCAGGGCTGATGCTGTTGATGGCGCTGATGGTATTTGTTATGTATAACGATATTGTTAAGCTGATCTGATCATCTGGCATACCAGTGTGGGTTTGAAAAAATCTCCCATAAAATGTGACGCATATCTTGCGTAAAGTTTAAACACACTTTAGAACCAATGTAATGTATATGATTAAAAAGACAGATATCTTGAAAGAAAATAGAGAGTCTGTCTTTTTTTGACGAAAATTTGACGATTTATCTGGATTTTCACAGTTCGATTTGATATATTAAAATTGTCCTGAAGGTTTAAGCGACAGATATATGTATTACACAAATCTGTTACAGAGGATTAACAGTGAAAGTATTTTGACCGCAGTTTCGGGAAAGTGTGTGTATAATGTAACCCAACAAAAGACAAACAGAAAAATGTGGGGTGAAAGGAGATGTTTATGAGAAAGAAAAATGAAATCACGGAGTATGTAGCTGCTGCTCTTATATTTGTGTGTGCGGTAGCAGTAAGTCTGGGCATATTTCTGGTATGCACGCAGAATTCTATTGAGCGTAACTCGCAGAAAGTAATTAAGACGAATGTTTCCAGACAGAGTGAACATATTAAAGCAATTTTGGATATTCATTATGGATATCTGAGGGGTATAGCAAAAGAGATTGGAAAATCCGAAGAACTTGTGTCGGATGAAAATATGGAAATGTTAATATCACTTGAAGAGGAAACTGCTTTAGAGCGTACAGCACTGATTGAAGCAGATGGTACGGCTCATTATGATAACGGAGCAGAGAAGAATGTATCTTCGAGGAGATATTTTAAGGAAGGAATGGAGGGAAAAGAAACACTAAGCGATCCACTGGAGAGCAGCGTAGATAAAGAAACCCGTGTAATTCTGGGCGTACCGGTCTGGAAAAACGGAAAAGTGATAGGAGTTCTGGGTGGTTCTTATAACGTAACTGCATTAAGCCGTATGCTGTTTAACGATTTCTTTGAAGATGTAGGATATACACTGATTACTACCAGTGATGGTGAGATTATTGCGTATGATGGTGATTTTGCCTATCATGAGATTGAATATGGCGATAACTTCTTTGGATTTTATGATGATCAGACACTTATTTTTGATTCGTCCCTGACAGAAGTGAAAAAAGATTTTACAGTGGGTGCCGATGGACTGGTGAAAATAAGAATTGGAAATGATTATAATTCAGACCGTTATCTGGCCTATACAGATATGGGATTGAATGACTGGATGATTTGTTATGTTATCCCTGTTTCTGAAGCGCAGAAATCTTATAACTTTGTACGAAGATATGAACTGATTTTTACAATCGGGTTTTGTGTTATGGTAAGCATGTTGTTCCTTTGGGGATTTGTTAAGAACAGATCAAAGGATAAACAGCTTATTCAGGCAGCCGAGACAGATGCACTGACCAGCGCGTACAATAAGAGAAGTACAGAAGAACGGATCCATAATGTTCTGCAGGAACACCCGCAGGAACCGGGAACTTTTGTGATCATGGATGTGGATCATTTTAAGGAAGTAAATGATATATATGGACACATTACAGGGGACAAAGTCCTGCACAAATTTGGTGAAGTGCTTCATGAACATTTTCGTGAAGGAGATATTGTTGGCAGGATTGGTGGTGATGAATTTGTAGTATTTATGAGAAAAACGGACAGCAGAGAAGTGGCTGTTTCCAGAATCGAAAGTTTGATAAAAAAAGTTAAAGAATTAACATTTCCGGAAATGAATGGAAAGAATATTACCATTAGTGCCGGAATGGCATTTGCTCCGGAACATGGAACAGGATATCTTGATCTGTATAAAAATGCAGATACTGCATTATATAAGACAAAACAGAATGGCAGAGATGGGTATAATATTTACGAAGAAGAAAAAAGATAAAGGAGGGAGAAAAAGGTTATGCCTATTGGAATAATTATCAATGCATTATCCATAGTTATAGGCGGAATCCTGGGTGCTTTTGTGGGGCACAAATTAAGTCCGAAATTCAAAGAGGATATTACCCTTGTATTCGGGGTATGTTCTATGGGAATGGGAATCAGCACCATCGGTCTGATGGAAAATATGCCGGCGGTTATTTTTTCTGTTGTGATCGGTACGGGAATCGGACTTGCGATTCATCTTGGAGAAAGGATCAATGCCGGTGCCGGTGTTATGCAGCGTGTGATCGGCAAATTTATCAAGAATTCAAATTCAGAGCTTTCTGAGGATGAGTTTATGAATACACTGGTGACGATCATCGTATTATTCTGTGCAAGCGGAACAGGAATCTATGGCTCTATCGTATCCGGAATGAGCGGGGATCATTCAGTGCTGATCTCCAAATCTATTCTGGATTTATTTACAGCAGCTATTTTTGCCTGCAGCCTGGGAATGGTAGTGTGTATGATCGCCATTCCGCAGGTGATTATTTTCCTGATCCTGTTCTTTGCAGCAACGGCGATTTTTCCGCTGACTACGCCGGGCATGATCAATGACTTTAAAGCCTGTGGCGGGTTTCTGATGCTTGCAACCGGTTTTCGTATGGTGAAGCTGAAGAACTTCCCAACTGCGGACATGATACCGGCGATGGTGCTGATCATGCCTATGTCATGCTTTTGGGTGAATTATATATTGCCGTTAGTATCATAAGTTAAGTTGGCAGATTTTCATTTCTGAGTTCAGAAACGGAGATCTGCTTCTTTTTAGGTCAATTACAATCAAAATTATAGATGACTGTAATGGCGCTTATAAAAAACTAACCAATAGTTAATAGAAAATTTCTTCCTGATATTGTATTGTAAATATATAATAAATCTGAAAAAAATATCAGGTGTATCAAAAGTATTTCCTGATATTTGCCTGAAACTATAATGGCACATCAAGAGAGGAGGAGATTTTTATGAGTATGAAAAATCGATTTGCAGGAAAATGTAGAAGTTATCTGGTATTTTTTCTTCTGGCGGCAGTTGCAGCACTTTTATTTTTTCCAAGGGTAGCATCGGCTGCTGCCAAGCCAACTGCCAAACAGCTTAAAGTAACCTACAGAGGATTCGAATATGACAATGATACAGCAAAGTTATATCTGAAGCTGAGTCTGAAAAATACTTCGAGTTACACGATTACAAAAGTGAAGATGGGATATGAGATACCTATTATGGAGGATGGAACCATAACCCAGACCTTCAGTGTAACGATTAATCCCGGAAAGACAGTGAATAAGACGGTTTATATTGGAAAAATGACTCAGCAGCCATATAAAGCGCCGAAGGTAAAATGCTTATCGTTCTGGTATAAGTCAGCGACACCTAAGCTAAACCAGCTCAAAGTCAGCTACAAGGGATATGAGTACAATCCGAACACAGGAGAGCTGTATATAACTGCCCGTATGCAGAACACTTCCAGTTATACGATTACAAAGGTAACGATGTATTTTGAGATACCACTGGATGAAACTGCAACACCGACCAAAACCTACAATGTAAATATTCCGGCCGGAAAGACAAAAAATTACAGGTTCAAAATTGGAATGATGACAGATGCTCCGGATGGAAAGGTACTGGTGAAATGTAAGAAATTCTGGTATAAGAAATAACAAATGAAATTGTGATATCAGACAGGCAGCCATTGTGAGATACTCTAAACAGTACCACAATGGCTGCTGTTTTGTTATGCTTAGGAAATTACGTCGGAATTGTTATAATTAGGTATATTTTAGCATAAATAATTCCTGTCTGAAATAAAAATTGCTGTTATTATTTCTGGCTTAGTCGGGCTCGAAGTGGCAGTAACTCCTGCTTTACGTTACAAATGTTTCATGTTATCATTATCTAAAATCAGGGAAGCTGTTTTTCGGGGAATTTTTTAACCGAATGCGGATTGCGAATATCCGTTTGACTTGCAAAATCTGGTAATGAAGGAGGATGAAAAATATGCGGAACAGAAAGAAACTGCCAATTGGAATAGATAGTTTTGAAAAAATAATCCGGCATAATTTTTACTATGTGGATAAAACAGAAATGATAACAGAACTTCTTCATAACTGGGGAGAAGTGAATCTGTTTACACGTCCTCGCCGTTTTGGAAAATCTCTGAATATGAATATGCTGCAGTCATTTCTGGAAATCGGATGTGATAAATCGCTGTTTAATGGACTGAAGGTATCCCGTGAAAAAGAACTGTGTGAAGAATATATGGGAAAGTTTCCGGTAATTTCGCTTACATTGAAGAATGTGGAGGGATTAAATTTTGAGTCAGCCCGGAAATCGCTGAAGAATACTCTGGGAATGGAGGCGTGGAGACTTAGTGCTCTGGCAGAGAGCAGCCGCCTTACAGAGGAAGAAAAAAACTCTTATAAAGCATTGACTGTCGTTGATGATCATGGCGATTTCAAAATGTCTGATGCCACAATGGAGAAGGCGCTGCTTATATTAACTGTATTACTGGAGAAACATTATGGAAAAAAAGCGGTTCTTTTGATTGATGAGTATGATGTGCCATTAGATAAAGCGTTCCAGTATGGATATTATGACGAGATGGTATCTTTGATCAGAAACATGTTTGGAAATGTTTTGAAGACAAATTCGAGCCTGTTTTTTGCAGTACTTACGGGATGCCTGAGAATTGCGAAGGAAAGCATTTTTACAGGATTAAATAATTTTAATGTTTTTTCGATTACGAGTGTACAGTTTGATGAGTTCTTTGGATTTACAGATGATGAGGTCGCAGAAATGCTGAAATATTTTGGGCTTTCTGACTACCATGAAACAATCAGGGAATGGTATGATGGTTATCAGTTTGGAAAGAAAGCAGTGTATTGTCCCTGGGACGTGATCAGTTATTGCAGAAATTTATGTGCAGATCCTGATGCGATACCAGAAGATTTCTGGTCTAATACCAGCAGCAACAGCATTGTGAGTCGTTTTATAGATAAAGCGAATAAACAGACGAGAGATGAAATCGAAAACCTGATTTCGGGAGAAACGGTTATAAAAGAAATAAAACAGGAACTGACATATAATGAACTGGATAAATCCATTGAGAATCTTTGGAGTATACTTTTTACAACAGGGTATTTAACACAACGTGAAAGAATAGACAGCAGAAAGTTACGTCTGGCAATTCCTAACAGAGAAATTAAAGAATTGTTTGAACTTCAGATCAGGGAATGGTTTCAGGAAAAGTCATCTGAGGATGTAAAGAAGCTTGATAAATTATGCATGGCTTTTCCAGATGGAGATGCAGAAACGATAGAAGATTTGTTTAACGACTATTTATGGAATACAATCAGTATTCGGGATACGGCAGTTAAGGGAAGAAAAGAAAATTTTTATCATGGAGTTTTGCTGGGGCTGCTAAGTCATATGGAGAACTGGGCTGTCTGGTCGAATATAGAATCTGGTGAAGGTTATTGTGATATTTTACTGGAAGTTCCGGAGAATCGTGTCGGAGTGGTGATCGAGATGAAATATGCTCAGGAAGACAGAATGGAGGCAGCTTGTACAGAAGCTCTGAAACAGATTGAACAACGTCAGTATGCTGCAAGGTTAAAGAGTGACGGGATGAAGAATATTGTAAATTATGGCATTGCCTGTTATCGGAAACATTGTAAAGTTAAGATTGGGAAAGAAAATTCTTAATCTAAGAAGATATCTTAATAAGAAAACAGCTCTGCTGTTCTGAAATTACAGCTCCTCTCAGTGATTATTATTTGTGATACTGAGGGGAGCTTTTTATATCATAGAAGATTATTCTGCAATGTTTCTGTGATGTAACAGTCTTTTGGACAGGATTCTTTCTTACGTATTCCTTGTTGGAATAATCCATGTGAAAAGAAGAATTGCGAAGGAAATGGGAATTTATCCTCAATCACATTTCTTTGTAGAATAACAGATTGAATATAAGTAATATAATAAGTATAGAAGAACCATAGCCACTGAAATTCTCAGTGCTGCTGCGGTTCTTTTTTTCTTGTAAAACCAATGCCGTCATGTTATGATGAGTGCACAGAGAGTAAGAGCATTGTTTACAGGAAAGGATCCGAAATTATGCCATTATTGAAGGAAAAAATCTATACTATAGAAGATATTTATCATTTACCAGATGGAGAACGTGCAGAATGAATTCATGGACAATTATATATGATGGCTCCGCCAAGTTATGTTCATCAAACTCTTTCAATGGAGATTGCGGGAACAATCCGGGATTATATCAGGCGGAATAAAGGAAGCTGTCAGGTGTTGTCTGCCCGCTGGCTGTGAATCTGAATGCAGATGATAAAACATATGTGGAGCCGGATATCAGTGTGATCTGTGACAGAAATAAAATTTCGGATAAGGGGATTCAGGGTGCCCCAGACTTTATTGTGGAGATTGTATCGCCATCCAGCCGCAAGATGGACTATTCTACAAAAAATGCGATATATGTAGATGCTGGGGTTCGTGAATACTGGATTGTAGATCCTCTGAAGAAAAGAATGACGGTATACTATTATGAAGAAGATGCGGCACCTATGATCGTGCCATTTGATCAGCCTGTAACAGTGGAGATTTATGGTGACCTTCAGATTACAATTTCCACGCTACTGCAGGATTTTGATCTTTGATGATATGGCATTGTTCAGGATGCCACAAAAATATGCAACTGATGATTCTATCGTATATATTGACCGGATAAGGAAAGAAGTAGAAAAGCTGATTGGAGCCGGGACAACGAAAGCTTTTCGACTGCTGAGAGAACTTTGCGATAAGGGAAAACTGGAAACGCAGGGAAATGGAAGACTAAGTTGTTATGTGTCAACAATCAGCAAATAGCAGGAACTGATATGATTGTATAGATAGAGATGAGTACGAAGTTAGAGCGTTTTTATCACTTGATTCGGAAGATGAAAATTATTGCATTACAAAACCTCTGGACTTTTTCTTAAATAGAACAAAGGCAAAGATAGTTCCTATTGGTATTGATTCGGGAGATAATTATTATTGTGTAAATAATGAGAATGGAAAAGTATATTATTGGAGTTCAAGCGAAGATAGCTATTATTATATTGCTGAATCGATAGATGAATTTGCTTCTTTTTTTAGGTGATATCTGTTGTAAGGGTAATAAAACGGCTGCCAATCCGGTAAATATGTGAGATAACATATCAGTAGGTGAGGCAGCCATTTTACGTATATTTTTGCTACAACCCTAACGCAACTCAGCAATCCTGCTGACTGCCACATAGATCTCCTGGATTTTATACCAGGTTGGATAGTCTACGATTCCTGTCTGGTCCAGACCGAAAATGCTCTGGAAAATCCTGACGGAATTTTGGGTCTCAGGTCCGTAAATTCCATCTGCGGTGACAACAGGGACAGCTGGATAAGCTTCTGCGATTGTGTTTAACTGTTCCTGAATCTGTCTTACCTTATTTCCGGATGCACCGATATCCAGATCATATCCTGGCCAGGAGGCGGGGATGCCAGAGATTGCTTCCGCCACATTGATATACATATCATTTCCGTAAAAAGTCCGTAGGATTTCGATGGCAGAGTATCCCTGATCGCCCAGTGCCTTGCTTCCCCATTGTGTCATCCAGCCTCTGTTTCGGCATTGTACCTGTTTGCCGTCACAGTACTGGGTAAGGATTGGCTGACGTACATTCGGTCTGGAAAGATAATTCTCAAACAGTTCATCTACAATGCGGTCAATGCTGGCAAAGATATTCCTGCCATAGATCCATTTGTGATCATAGGCAGTGGAGGAAGTGATCGTAAAGTCATAACCTTTGTTCCGGTACGTCGGAATCGACACTAATTCGGTATTGCAGAAACATTCAATTTGATGAATTATGTATTAAAGTTCATGGGAAAAACGCTTATACCATAGAAAATACCAGGGATAAGGAAGAATAGAAAAATAATCGCCCAAAATGGACTTGATAAATAGCCATAGATGCCGTATAGTAAAAAATGTAAACGATAATCTATACTTTCTTATAAGTGATTTTTCAGGCAGTATCTGCCACTGATTCCAAAGATAAAAATACATAATTTCAAAGAGATTAAGTATTCAATAAAACCCGTCAAAATGTTATAATGTAAGTACAAAAAGGAGTGTTATATGAATAATACGATTTTTGATGATGTATTTCGTACAATGATCGAAAAGATGCCATATCTGGCAGTACCGCTAATCAATGAAGTATTCCATACATCATATCCGGAAGATGTGAAGATCACACAGCTTCGCAATGAACATCAGCAGGAGGATGGAGAGATCATTACAGATTCCTGTCTGCTGATCGGAAGGAAAATGTACCATATCGAGTGTCAGAGTACAGACGACATGACAATGGTAATAAGGATGATAGAATATGATTTTGCAATTGGCATAGAACATGCAGAAAAGCAGGGACGCAGATACCGGATAGAATTTCCAAAGTCATGTGTATTATTTTTGAGAAGTTCTGGAAACACGCCGGATTATCTGGAGGCAGATGTAGTTTTCCCGGATGGAAATACATATTTATATTCCATACCTGCTATAAAAATGGCTGATTATACAAAAGACAGCATCTTTGAGAAAAACCTGTTAATGCTGTTGCCATTTTATATTATGCGATATGAGAAAAAAGGACATGATTTTAATAACAATCCGGAATTATTCCAGATGCTTTTAAACGAATATGAAGAAATCAGGGTAAATCTGGAGAAAGAATTGACGGAGACAGGTAAATCGGAACTGTATACAGATTTGACAAAGCTAATTGTAAAGATTGCGGATTATATCTTCCGAAAAGAAGAAGAGGTCCGGAAAGGAATAGGTGAAATTATGGGAGGAAAAGTTCTGGAACTGGAATCTGAAAGACTTAAAACAGAAGGTATGATTGCTGGTGCAATTAAAACCTGTAAGAAATTTAAACTTGATCAGGAAGCTGCTGTTAAAAATGTAATAGAAGAATTTTCCTTATCTGAAAACGATGCTATAAATTATGTGAAGAAATACTGGTAGTATATAATGCACTCTATATCTTCCGAAAAGAAGAGGTCCGGAAAGGAATAGGTGATATTATGGGAGGAAAAGTGCTGGAACTGGAATCTGAAAGACTTAAAGCTGAGGGAAAAGCGATTGGACGTACAGAAGGAGAGGCAATCGGACAGGCAAGGGGAGAAGCAATCGGACAGGCAAGGGGAGAAGCTAGACTTGGAAGCCTGATTACTCGATTAATTCAAGAACAGAGAACGGAAGAAATCTCGATTGTATCAACAGACGCTAAAAGACGTGAGCAATTATATAAAGAATATAATCTTTAAGAAAAATGGCAGGAGGAAAGGCAAATACCTTTCCTCCTGTTGTCGTCATATATATTTTATTTTTTGAAGTTTATTAGCAAATTACAAGTCCCAATGCCTTGAAAAAGCGGTATGAATCTATAAATGCTGCAAGATACAATACGGCATGAGATTCATCATCTATTTCCGTAGATAAATCAATAAAATGGTCTACAGCATTTCTGGTTTCCATAGACATCTCTTGCTGGTTCAGCTTTTTCTCGGCTTCATCTGTTTTAGTAAGAAGCGATTGATAATATTTATCTCTCTTAAGCAAAGAATAATAGGTTTGCTTCATAGCCTCTCCATAGATTGACCGGACAAGTTCGTAAATTTCCTCATTTGTAGCACCGCTTTTAATAGCGTCAACCAGTAGTTTATTAGATAACATTGGCTTACCTCCTCGAATTTTTTATGAAGTTGATGCCACGTCTACTACATTCATTTATAATAGTAAGATTATTTTTATGCCACTCTATGAATAAAAGAGACATATGGTTTTGTTCAAAATATGTGAATATATTTCCGAGACATGCGTAGGCATGATTTATTTAAGTATTGTTTATAAGGGTATTATATAAACGTAAGGCACCAAGTTATCTTTTGTAGGGTATATAGCTATAATACTTATAAGAACTTACAGTTCTATTATAAAAGATTTTGATGGATTTTGCAAGGAAGAAGAATATCGAATGTTCTCGAATTGTTATGATTTCGGATAAATTTTTATGATTCTATGCGAAACGTAGTGTAATATATATTACAAAACACAATATATTATTGCCTTTCAGAAGAATCTTCAGCAGGAATATATTCGATCAGATCATGCAAATCGCAGTCGAGGACATAGCATAAACGCTTCAATATATCAATATCAAGTCTCTGGATTTTATTATCTCTATAATTTCTTAACTGTGTACGCTGCATTTCAGCTCTGAAGGACAATTGATTCAGAGAAATGTTTCGTTCTTCTAATATTTCTTTCAAATGAATCCTGATCTCACCATAGTCATTAGAATTAACAGGAAGCTGGCGTAAAGGGTTTTCTTTTTTTACTCTCATTAAATGGCTACCTCCGTATATTCTGATTATATTTTTATTATCAGTATATTGTAAGGAGTATAAAAGGGTGGTATATTTGTATATGGGTATGTAAATGCTCAATAAAACTATTGTGGAGGACGTATGATGAACAAATTTGAAGAGAACATGAATGCAGCTTGGGAAAAGTACCAGTCAGAAAAGAAAAATGAATTATATCCAAACATAATGCTTTTAGGAATAAGTGGTGCTGGTAAATCTAGCCTTATAAATGCTATTTTTAAAAGAGATTTGGCAAAAGTTTCCAACGTTAAACCAGAGACAAAGGGGTACGGGAAAATATATTATGGGAAACAATATGGATTAAGTGTTAATTTGATAGATACAGCTGGATATGAAATGAATCAAGGAAATGACTATTATGAGTCAGTGAAACCAATATTAGAAAATGGCATTGAAAATGAGCATTCAGGGGAAAATGAGAAAATCCATATTATATGGTATTGCATTTCAGTAGCAAATGAACGTGTAGAAGATATGGATATAAAAATTTTAAGAGATATTTGCAATAATGCTCAAATACGGAATAGAGTATGCGTAGTATTTACCAAATGTGATTTAGACACAGAGAATGGTGAAAAAGCAGCTATATTAAAGAAAATATTACGAGATAAAGTGTGTGATGATTTGTATTGTTTTGAAACATGCAATGATGCAGAATTAGAATTAGATATACCAAAACTGATAAAATGGTCTGCAAATCAAATTGATGATAAAGATTTACGAGAAAAGTTTGTAGCATCACAGATGCATGACCTAAAAGCCAAAAGAAAACAGGCAAATGAAGCGATTGCAACGGCTGTTACAGCTGCTGGTGCTGCAGCGGCGATACCGATACCGTTTTCTGATGCTGCTATATTAGTGCCTATACAGGTGGCTATGGTAGCAAAAATAATTGATTTATACGGTGTAAGTGATTTGGCAGCTATTTCCAAGGGATTAATAGGAGATATTGTAATTTCGCAAATTGGAAAAAGTATATCAGCTAGTATTCTAAAAATGATACCAATAGTTGGACAGGTTGTTGGAAGTGTAGTTAACGCAGGCGTGGCGGCTTCGATAACCGGAATATTAGGTACAGCAATATCTGCAATTTGTTATGTGAATGTGAAAAAGTATATGAATGGTGAATCTATAGATTGGACTATGGCTTTTTCAGCTGAGATGGTTGAAAAAGCAATGAAAGCTGCTAAAGAGAATGCAAGCAAAAGTGAGGAATAACATATGAAAAAATATGCTAATATAATGCTGTTAGGCAGAACAGGAGTAGGCAAATCTTCATTTATTAATTATCTTGTGGGAAAAGATGTATGTAGAGTTGCAACTGGCATGCCAGTTACTCAGGGATTTGAGACATATGAATATGATAATGGAAAAATTCCCTTAAGAATTTACGATTCTAAGGGATTAGAGGTGTTGGATTCTTCTGCTCAAAAAGAAAAAATAATAGAATTTATAAGAACAAGATGTAATGATACAGATGTTTTTAAGTGGTTACATACTATTTTTTATTGTCTTAATATAGAAAGAAAACGTTTGGAGCCGGAGGAAGTAAAATTTATTAAATCAATAAAAGGAAATATAGCACAAAATGTTTATATTATTATAACACATTGTGACGAGGATCCAAATGATTCAAACAGGAGAGACATGGAGACATATCTGAAATCTCAGTTAGGAAATGAGATAAAAATTTATTTTGTTAATTCTGTGGCCATAAAACTTAGGAAAAAATCAGTAGTTCAGTTTGGCAGGGAGAAAGTTTTGGATGAAATATTTAGGCTGTTATGGATGGATATTTCACTAAAAATTTCAAAAGAATACGCGAAAGAATTGTATTATGGCTATATGGAAATATGTTATCGCATAAAAAATGCACTGGATTTGTCTATAGGACAAATAAATACTGTCAAAGCGTTACTGGATATATCTGGTAGAAAAGATCTTTTTTCGGAATGGGACACTGTTTTTGAAGATAAAGAAAGAGAGCTGGACAGTTTTATTGATACATTAAATGTGAATTATCAAAATAAAATAAAACCTTTAGTTGATTTTTATAATTTATATAGTGAATGTATGGGATGCTATATACAAGCATATGATATCGAGGATTTTGGACTGTCCGATTTACTTGAAATTGATACTGATGAAATCTTTGAGCAGTCAAAATTGGGAAAATTTGTAGAAGAGATGGATAATATTTCAGATGATGATATTTGGGGTGTGCTTGGTGGTGTAGTAAAAGGTGGGTATTATCTTGTTACTATAAAGAAAAGAGTTCAGGAAATAATTGATGATATCTCATGGCAGTTGCAAAGGAAAGTCCCCAGTGAAGATAACATTCAAAAATTAGTATATGAAAAACTAATAGACCAGATGAAATGATAACATTCACAATTGTGACAGCTATATTGTAACGGAAAAATATGTATATAAAGATGGGGTACAAAAATGAAGAAGAAAATAGTTGGATTAATAATATCTACCATATTAATAATTGGACAAGGTGCAACAATACCGATTTGGGCTACAGATTTTGATACAGAACAGTCTGATTCCGGTGCAGGACAGGCAGATGATGAATCAATTATAACTGGCTCATTACCAACAGACCCGGATGCATATTTGATTGCAGACAGCGCAACAAGAGTAATTTCTGCTGATGAAGTGGGATCTTTTGACAAGAGTTTGTTAAAAATGTCTATTAAAGAGATATATGCTCGGCGTGGGGTTCGATTTAGTGACGCAGATGTACAGGCATATTTTGCTGGTAAAAGCTGGTATGTGGGAACCATAGATGAAGCAGATTTTAGCGATGATATGCTGAATAATGTGGAAAGGCAGAATATATCCATTTTAAATGAATGCATAGAAAATTATTCGGAAGATGCTTCCGGTGATAGTGAGTATGAAGACTTATATAATGCGAATACCATAGAAGATCTTGAGAATTATGTTGGAGAAAAGGTTATTTGCAGCGGAAGATTAATTGCTAATAATGTAAGTGCATTTTCTGTAGAAGTCTGGGGACCGCAAATGCCTTATGTTACAGTAAATTATGATCCAGATAAATATGATAAGACATTAGACAATCAGGGGATATCAGAACATCCTATTTCTGTAACTGTATGGGGGACTTTGACAACCGGAGGAAATGCACCACAAATTGATATGGAACATATATTTATGGGCGGCAATGATTCAGGAAAAGCAAGTGCCAGATTAGTAGATTATGATTATTTCACAGGAGATTGGCCGGAAAATATAGGAGAAATTGTGAAATGTATTGGCATTTTCAGAATGGATAGCAGATGGCAGGCGTGGGACAGAAGTACTTCAGATCAGGATTTTTTGGAAAGTTTTTGTAATAGTCCTCAGGATGATCGAACATATTTGTCTTCAGGAAATAAATTTGATTATTTAAATCTTTCATATGATTTTAGTGCAATAGGGGAAATGTCTATTAATGGAATTACCACATCGCAAAGTTTTGCTAATACACCGGTTGCAGTATACGGCAGCATGGTAAATACTGGGATTATGTGTGTAGAATACATAGAACCATTGCCAAAGAGCCAGTGGACTCCGGAAATAGAAAGTATGAATGAAGTGACAGATATGATATTGTCTCAAGAAGAGGAATATATAAGAAATGATTTATTGGAGAATTGGGGGTTCCTTTTTGATGAAGATGATTCATATGAAGAAGATGATTCATATGAAGAGGATGATTCATATGAAGAAGATGATTCTTACGAAGAAGATGGTTCTTATGAAGGATAATTCTTACAATGAAGATGATTGAAAAATAAATGATACCGGATTGGGCAGAATAGTTCAATCCGGTTTTTTCGTTGATTATTCTAAGACAATCGACTATAATACAACTATAGAAAACAGGAAGGGAGCGTGAGAACATGGCTTTACCAAAAGAGCATACTTATACAATAGCTGATATTTATGCACTTCCGGATGGCGAACGTGCAGAGCTGATTAATGGACAGCTTTATTATATGGCACCTCCGAGCAGAAAACATCAGGATTTATCCATGGAGATTTCCGGTACTATCAGAGAGTATATACGTTCCCATAAAGGCGGCTGCAAGGTATATGCGGCTCCATTTGCAGTATATCTGGATGAAACATCTGGTACCTATGTTGAACCGGATATTTCCGTTATTTGTGATAAGAATAAGTTGGATGAGCGGGGATGCAAAGGAGCTCCGGACTGGATTATCGAGATTGTTTCTCCGTCCAGTAAACAGCTTGATTATCTTGTAAAATTGCTGAAATATCAGGCAGCAGGTATCAGGGAATACTGGATTGTAGATCCGATGAAGAATCGGACAATTGTATATAACTTTGAGCATAACAGTATTGATGAATATTCTTTTGAAGATACTGTGCCGACAGCAATATACAAGGATTTGTCTATTGATTTTAAAAATCTGGATTTATGAGCATTATGACAGATTATAATAATGCTTATCTAAGTTGGATACACATGAAAAAATAATGGCCGTAGAGACATGCTATCTCTGCGGCGGTATTATATGGAAAATGGTAGCAATAAAAAAATGATACCGGATTGAGTATGATAAAACTCAATCCGGTATTTTGCGTTACTATTACAATCCTGATGATTCTCTAATGTAAGCTTCTAATGCCATCTTACTGATTTTCCAGGTAGATCCCATCCGGAATCCTTTAATAGTTCCCTTGTTAAGTAATTCATAAATACGGTTCTTGCCAACACCGAGAAATGCAGCAACTTCAGCAACAGTCATAATGTCTATTGGATCACTGCAGGAATCAGATGTGCTTTTATAAAATGGAAATGAATTTGTCAAGATTTTATCCTCCCTTATGTTCTGGTATTTTTTATGAATATGTTTCTTACTTATATATTTTTTACATTTATAGAAAAAAACTCAGAGCTAAACAAAGCTGTAAAAAATATAAGAAATGAATATATACTTTCTTGAATTTTTAACACTTATGAGAGAGCTAAGCAGCACTACTACGGGTTCTGAAGGGTTTGGCAAAGAAAAAATGAAGTGTTAAAGTTTGAATTGTATATACTACTAGCGTGTAACGCGTAGTATATACAATTCAACAAATTCACATTATCTTCAATTTTTGCCATCAGGATACCTCAGATAACGTGTTTTGCACTCATAGGGAAATGTCAAGTGTATATATTTCGGAAAGAGGTAATACAATGGACAAAATAACAATTAATATCGATCCTTATAAAACAAGAAAAAAACCGGAAAAGTGGGAAAAACATAAATTTATCCGGATTAATGAACGTGTTGCAAAGCATAAAGAAGACCTTACTTTAGACGAAATTATACATGAGGTAGGTGAAAATAAAAGAGCGTTTTCCAGAGCTGTTATGAAAAATAATCAAAGAAATGGGATGAGCTTTGAAAAGCAGATATTTTTAATATTGGATTTTGATGATAATCCTGATCCTGATAGATTTAAACAAAAATGTGAAGATTATGGATTGAAGTATACGTTCAGATATCAATCACTGCGTTACAGCAGTAAAAATAAGAAATTTAGAGCAGTCTTTATGTTGGAGCATTGGATTACAGATTCACGTATAGCAAAATTGATGAATAATATACTGTTGGAAATATTTGATGAAAGAGATGGACAAGATTTAAAAGCAGATATTAACTGCAAAGATTTGGCAAGGATGTTTTTGGGAGGGAAAAAGCTAATAGATGTTTTTAAAGAGAATAGAATGTCCGTTATGGATGTTGTACATGCATTCCATGCTTATTATCGTATTGCTCATGATAAAAATTATGTGAGAGATCTTAAAAGTTTTGCGAAAAAGTTAGGAGTAGCTGTTATTGATAACAGACTTGCTGTTTATGATATTTCAGATATGAATAATAAATTTCCAGAAGAAGAGCTGGTAAAAGATGGAAATATAGTAATGATTCTGGATGATAATAAGAAACGCTCTAAATCGAAAGCAAGTTCGAAAAATGAAAAAATAAATTCAGATACAGAAAAGCCAATACTTTCTTCTGTTATAGTAAAAAAGGAAACATTAATGGAAATGTGTCCTTTATTTAAGGAATATGTAGAGGGTAAAGATATAGAGCATTCTGGTAGATTTCATCTTGCTACGAATTTAAGATTTTTCAAAGGTGGAAGGAAATGGTTTTTTGAAGCTCTGCCTGATTCAAGTAGTGTTGAAAAGTGGAAAAGAGCCTGGGAATATAATGCCAGGAATGAATATCTGCCACGTAATTGTGAAGACGTTTGCAAATATGCTGAACAGTGTGGATGTAGAAGTATTTATTCGAAATTGAAATCAAGAATAAGGAAATTTAATAAACAGAATTTATATATATCGTTAGAAGAGTGCCAAGAGCAGTTGAAAACTCGATTAGAAAATGCTGTTAATTCAGAAGAAGATAATATTTTTGTGATTAAGGCGCAGACAGCACTTGGAAAAACGGAAACTTATTGTAATCTTATAAATTCGGAACAAAATAAAAAGTTTATTATTGCAGTACCTACCTGCAGATTACAGTCAGAAGTCGCGGAAAGATTAGCTGCTAAAGGTGTAGAATGTATTCAAACAATGAGTATCTATGAAAGCATTAAGAAATTAGGTTTGCCAGATCTGACGGAGATGGTGGATCAGTTATATGCTGATGGATATGGTCGTTTTGTAGTGAAAAAGATTCGTGAATATAAACGAGAAAAATATGATAAACTGACAGAGTATCAGCGTAATGAATTGAATAAGCTGACAGGAAAAAAGCAGGGGCTAGAGCAGGCAAGATGCATTGTAACCACTCATGCATACTTCCATATGATGAATTTGGATTCCTTAAACGAATACGAAATTATTATTGATGAAGATCCGGTGATAACTTTATTCAGACGTAATTGGTCTATGCCAGTTAAAGATATTGAAACAGTTATTGAGAAAAGATATCTTTCTCCAGATAACACAGAAAAACTGAAGCAGATTTTGAAAATGGAAGATCAGGAAACTTGTCAGATCGATTTTGTAAAACCACGTGATTCAGAGCTGGACAGGCTTTATGAGAAAAGACATGAGATCAATGGACCATTACCTTTGCTTTTAGAAAGTTCTTTTTTAGTAATGGATCAAGTGCGTGAAGAAATTCTGTTTTGTAAAAAGATGGAACTTCCACAGAGAAAAATAATTATTTTATCAGCTTCAGCTAATGAAGAAATTTACAAAAATATATCTAACGGAGAGAACAGGGTACATTTTATGGAAATTCCACCTGCAAGATATAAAGGAAAAGTTATACAGTATACTGCTCATACTATGAGTAGGAAATGTATAAAAAATGTAGGAGAGGAGGAAGTTAAAAAGAAAGTGAAAAAAATTTCAGGAGATATTCCGTGGATTACTTTTAAGATGATAGAAACGGTGTTGTATCAGGATACTGATTCGGCGCTGGATATACATTTTGGAAAAACTGAAGGATTTGATAGCTTGAAAGGTAAGAATATAGCCATCGTAGGGACTCCGCATAATAGACCTGTATTGTATAAACTGCTTGGAGCAGCACTGGGATACAAAACAACTGGAAGCATGACTGTCCATCGTATAAAACGGAATAATTATGAATTTCCTTTTATGACATTTGCAAATGAAAGTATGCGGAATCTCCAGTTATTCCTTATAGAGACCGAATTAGAGCAAGCTATTGGAAGGGCAAGAGTATTAAGAGAGGACTGTACGGTTTATGTATTTTCAAATTATCCATGTCAGCAGGCAGAACTGAATATGGAGCCTTATCTTGATATTACAGTGGAAGAAGAAACCGGAGATGAGGAGGAGATTAAAGAATAACAAGAGAGTAACATATATGTGACGGAAGCTTCTGGAAGCTAACGGAAGCTTTCGCCACATCCTAATTTTTTTAATTTACTAAAGTCGCAGGACAGAAAGAGGTGGGAATTGTAAAAATATCCCTTTAAAATTAATGAATGTATGCGTAATGAGAATGATAGAGAATATATGAAATTAGGAATGTACACCCAGGGTGCAGACATCAGATAAAACTGGCTGATATTTGCACAGGCTGGATATTATTGTTTCAGAAAAACAGTAATATCCAGCTGGGTGGGAATCCATGTTTTACTGAATGACAGGAAGAACACGGATTGTTGCATTATCTGAAAATTAACAGGTAATGCAAGGGTGGTGTATATTTGGATGCTAAATACGGTTGTCCTCAAATGCTCAGAATTGGCATTTGAGGATATTTTATGCAACAGTGACGCATGATAAAAGCGACGACTATTTCAGCCGCCGCTTTTATCTAAGAAAGAGAAACTATTTTTTTGTCTTAAATTTTTTCATTGTGGAATATGGACTGTAAACTCTGGATTTATCCTTAGAGGTCTCAAAAATGTCAAGGTACTCGCTATTTTGCGTTTACTTTGGAGTAATCTCCCGGCTCCGGTATTTCGCCGGAGTAATATGCAGCTCTTTCTTGAACGCCCGGATAAATGTCTCTGGATTCTCATATCCAAGAATCTCACTGATATCCGCAACGGACTTCTGCGTATTCACCAGAAGCCGTTCTGCTTTCTGTATCCGGAGAAGCCGTTTCCAGTTATTAAAAGACTGTCCAGTCGTGGACTTGATCAGTCTGGAACAATACGATAGTGAGAAGCCGAAATGATCCGCGATGTCCTGCAGAGTGACATCTTCCAGATGACTCTGCATATAGTGCATAACCTTAAAATTTTCCGGTTGGTGTTCATTCTTGTCACGGTAAGAAGATTCCATCGTATTCCGGTAATGGCGCATCATCTTTGCGCTGAGCTGAGTAAGCATGCCGACCAGAACCTGATCGGAAAATGCATCATGAAAGAGGTGTTCATGGTATACATTTAGCATCTCTTTCTGCGAATCGATCAGATGCTCACCGCCGGAGTGGAAGATAACGTAGTCGATCTGCTGGGAATGATACAATCCTTCCGAGAAGAATTCATTTAACAGATTGTTCCCCTTCATCAGCGGAATAAACATCTGTGAAAATGTGGATTTTCGCAGAAGGATGTTGAATACGATGGAATTATCGTCAAAGACTTCCATCGTATGATACACACCCGGGGCAATAAAGATCAGATCCCCTTCGGTAAAATCTTTTCTGGTCGTGGAGATAGTCTGCGAGCAATGTCCGGTAAATACAAAGATAATCTCAAAAAAGTCGTGCTTGTGTAAAAACGGAGGCGTGTACCGATTATGTTTGCTGATGAATACATTCCGGTCATTGCCTTTAAAGTATTCATCATCATTCATTTCATAAGAAATGATATCCGGCAGCAGTTCTGGGATAATCAGATGGCGGCGGATGGCATCATCCAGATCTACCTTATCCAGAAATTTCTTCAACTGACCGGAAGAAGCAGAAACTTCAAAATAATCTTTATAAAATTTCTCATCTTCATTCAGCTCAAATAATTCATTTAATGTTTTCCCTAAATCAGCCATAATATAGTACCTCAGCATATTATGATGTAAATGTTAAAAAGTATTTGTAAGAAGTTGTTAATTCAGTATGTTGTAAAAAATAGTCAATATCTACTCATTTTTAACCTTATCATCACATATATGTCAAAAAAAGTCAATTAACGTGTCAAAATATCCAATATTCATAAAGATATTTCTGCGTTATAATCCTCTTGAAGTTAAGAAAGCGCGCGATAAATCATAAGAAAGGGATAAGAGATGGGTAATACAAAGTCATTTTTGTACAGACAGAGATTTGGCTATGGACTTGGAGATTTTGCTTGTAACTTAATATGGCAGATGATTTCTCTGTACTTACTGTATTTTTACACAGACGTTATGAAACTCAATGTAGCATCGATCGCTGTTATGTTTATCGTCTGCAGGATTATTGATGCTGTTACTGATGTACTGGTTGGATTCGCAATCGATAAGACCAGAACCCGCTGGGGAAAGAGCAGACCATGGTTCCTCTTTGGAGCTGTGCCGTTTGCAGTGGCAGCATTACTGGCATTCAGTGTGCCGGACATTTCACCGGATGGGAAACTGGTGTATGCATATGTTACATACATCTTCCTGTCATTCATGTATACAGTGGTAAATATTCCGCTGGCGTCCATATTGCCAACTTTGACGGATGATATGAATGAGAGAACCGTACTTGCGACATGGAGAAAATTCTTCGCATTCATGGGTTCCACGATTGTATCTGCAACCGCATTGTATCTGGTAAAAATGGTCGGAAACGGGAACGAAGCAGTCGGATTTCGGGTGGTTATGGGAATCTTCGGAGTTGCGGGATGTGTATGTTTCTTGCTTACATTCGCACTGGTTCGTGAGAATAACTTAAGTCAGACGGAAAAGTCAGCGACCTTAAAAGAGACGATTCAGTCTGCGGCACATAATACACCGTGGAAGTTATTTGCACTTAACATTCTGTTCATGTGGACAGGTTATTTCATTCAGTCGTCTGCACTTGTTTATTACTATAAATACTACGTGGGAAGTGCAAAAATGGCAACGATGGTAGCTACGGTTATGACAATGGTACCGATGGTGGCAAATTTAACCGTTCCATTTCTGGCAAAACGTCTCGGAAAACGTAACCTTTACAGCGTATCCGCAGGATTACAGCTTGCAGGTCTGGCCGTGATCTTTATCGGAACTGTGAATACATCGGTCATCCTGGCGGGGGCAGTGATATCTGCAGCGGGATACGGATGTAAGGAGAGTATCTACTTCTCCATGCAGGCAGATCCGGTGGATTACGGAGAGTGGAAGACTGGTATTCAGGCAACCGGAACGTTGTCGGCAATCAACGGTTTCCTTGGAAAAGTAGCACAGGCAGCAGCCGGAGGAATCTCGGGTCTGTTACTGAGCTGGGGAGCTTATGACGCAGATGCCGTTCATCAGACAGCAAATGCACTGACGGCGATCAAGATGATGTATATCTACATCCCGGCGCTCCTGATCATTTGCTCGATCATCACGATGTCGTTTTACCATCTGGATAAGGAATTTCCACAGATTCAGAAAGAACTGGAAGAATGCAGGAAAGTTCAGAATAAATAATAGAACCAGAACATATGAAACAAGAATGAGTGAAAGGAATTAATTATGAATAAATCAGCAGAAACGAAGAAATATATGCCGCTGGTTGGTGCGGCAGGAATCGGATCTATGCTCGGATCCGGTATCATCATCGGACTGTCCGCTACAATTACAGTGTGGCAGTCAGGACTTGGACTTACCGATGGACAGGTCGGAATCCTCTCAGGAGCACTTACATTTGCAATCGCAGCAGGATCACTGCTTGCAGGAAATATTACAAAGTTATTCGGACTGATCCGTTCATTTAACCTGATGAACCTGATGTATCTGATCGGTGCGGCAATCTGCGTACTGTCAGGCAACTTCCCGGTATTACTTGCAGGTCTGATCATCACAGGATTTGCTTCTGGAGCAGATCTTCCAATCAGCCTTACTGTAATCTCACATGATGCACCGAATGAAAAAGTATCTGCAAGTCTGATCGCATCGACACAGGTATTCTGGCAGATTGGTGTACTTGGATCTTACGCAATGGCATTTATCGTATCTCACGTAGAAGGCGCAGCAGGAGCAAGAATGGTATTCGCATTACTGGCCGTACTTGCAGGAATCGCATTCGTATGGAGAACATTTTCTAAGAAATTCAAAGAGTTTCATGCGGCAGGAGATGAATACCGCGCTGCAGAAGGTACAAAGACTTCTACAGAAGTATCATTTGCATCTCTTTTTAAAGGAACAGACGGAAAGAAATATGTATCATTTTTCTCATGCATCATTATCTTCTATGTATGTTGGAACCTGTTAGCTAATACATTCGGACAGTTCCAGACTTATATCCTGGTTAAGGCAAATGCATCACAGTCACTTGCAACGGGATGTGGAATCGTATTGAATATTGTAGGCCTGATCTGCGGAATCTTATTTGCATCTGCAGCAGGAAGTAAACACAGAAACAAATTCTTCTATGTAGGTATCGTAATTCAGGCAGGTGCCATGATCGGTATCGCACTTGGCGGCGGAACGATCGCTATGATCGTAGGTATGATCGCATGCTACAACATCGGTAACCAGTTTGCCGGAGAGTCTATTTACAAAGTATGGACACAGGAGTCTTTCCCGGTTGAGGCAAGAGCTTCTATGCAGGGATTCATCAACGGATTTTCAAGATTCTGCTGTGGATTATTCGCACTGGTAACACCTTATCTGGTAGCCGGTGACAGAATCCACACAACAATGTATGGATTCGCAGGAATCGTTCTGATCAGTGCAATTGCCGGAACAAAAATGATTATGTTACAGAAAAAACACGGCGTCGGACAGATGTAAGCAGGAGGAGAGAACATGGCATTTACATTTCAGATCAATAATGATGTAAAATTCAAACATGATGAAAAACTGTTGGCAAAAGCAGAAAGCTTCCGCCCGGAGATCAAAAAAGAAAGAATCCATCCAACACGTATTGTCGAAGTGATCGAAGATCCGTTGAAATTAAATGGTGTCGGCGTAACAGAAAGTGATAAGAACATTGATAAGATTGAAGAATACGGACTGAAAAGAAATGATAAAATGATTCTTGACTTTGGAGATCACAGAGTCGGAACATTTAAGATTCATATCGACCAGACCGGATCCCCGATGGATGCACCTCTTTATATGCGTATTAAGTTTGCAGAACTTCCGGCAGAGCTTGCGGCAGAGTCCAAAGACTATGAAGGATGGCTCAGCCGTTCGTGGATACAGGAAGAGTTCATTCATATCGATGAGCTTCCGGCAACACTGGAACTTCCGAGAAGATACAGCTTCCGTTATGTAGAATTGAAGGTTCTGGATACATCTCCGAAGTGGCAGGCAGTATTCTCGGATCCGACGGTTGTGACAGAGACATCTGCAGATTACAGCGGCTTCGAACCGATGAGATTCGAAGATCCGGAACTGCAGAAGATTTATGATATCGGTGTGAAGACGCTGGCGGACTGTACACAGGACGTGTTCGAGGACGGACCAAAGCGTGACAGAAGATTATGGCTTGGAGATCTCAGACTGCAGGCGCTTGCAAACTACGCAACCTTTGAGCAGACGGATCTGGTAAAGAGATGCCTGTATCTGTTCGCAGCTATGACGACAGAAGAAGGTAAGATCTCTGCAAATGTATTCGTAAAGCCGGAGAATGTACCGGATGATACATTCCTGTTCGAATACAGCCTGTTCTTCATCTCGACCTTATATGATCTTCATCAAGCACACCCGGATGAGGAGCTGATAAGAGAACTGTATCCGATTGCCAAGAAGCAGATGAACATTACATTAAAGATGTTCGATGAGAATGGCAAACTGAATCCGGACGAGAACTATCCGGTATTCGTAGACTGGTCCAATGACTTTAATAAAGACACAGCAGGACAGGCAGAGATGATCTATGTCATGAAGCAGTTCATCGAGCTTGCCAAAGTCGTAAGAGACTCTGAGATCAGCATGTACGAAAAGAAACTGGAGCTGATCACAGACTATGCAAAGAACGTGCTTTTCCGTCCGGAAAAGAACCTCTTTGCAACAGCCTGGGATGAATACAACATTGCAAGTCAGGTGTGGATGGTGCTGGCACATGTAATGTCAGACGAAGAGAATAAATCCATCATGCAGACCACGATCCAGGAGTTATTCCCGGTGAAGAATATCGCAACACCGTATATGTATCATCATATCGTGGAAGCGTTATTCGAGGCGGGACTGGATGAAGAAGCCGTCCATCTGATGAAGAGCTACTGGGGCAAGATGATCTCGCTCGGTGCGGATACCTACTGGGAAGCATTCGATCCGGATCAGCCGGAGTATTCTCCGTATGGTTCACCGATCGTGAACAGCTACTGCCATGCATGGAGTTGTACGCCGGTGTATCTGCTTAAGAAGTATGTGAAGAATAAGTAGGCAGATGTGCTGACTGTAAAAGGGACGGAATAAAATATTACTGCAAAAGGAGCCTCTGCCAACGCAATGGTATATAGTATTTCTGAAACCGCAAAGCTGAATAATCTGCGACCGTATTATTACTTTAAATATATCCTTACAGAGTTGCCTAAACTCTGTGATGAAAGAGGAAATATAGATCCTACAAAATTGGATTATCTCATGCCATGGTCAGATAGCCTTCCGGATGAATGCCGGAAACCACGCCGCTCATAATAGGCGGCGTTGATTTTAACGACCTGCGTATGATTTGACGTTTACGTACGATTGATATCGTTGTTTGATATATGAGGAGCATTGAGCAGTACTGTGAAATTCTGCTGGATGATATCTAGTGTTTTCTGTTTTTTCTGCAATTCCTGTTTTTCTCGGACAGTAGCAGCCTGTTCAGATTCAAGATGTTCAATCCGCTTCTGAATTTTATTAGAGCTTGGGATTTTGGTAATACCGAGATCCTGCAGCTCTTTTTTTAGTGAATCGTGGAGATGGTATTCTGCTTGATGCTTGGTACGGTAAGCTTTTGGATTTTTTGCAGATTTGCAATCTTCAATCACTTTACGGCAGAGCCGGTAAGAATCGCAGTGTTTCTGAATGATTATCTGTGTGTTCAGATCACTGTTGATTTGTGCTATTTTTTGGTCGGCAACTCTAACAGAAGCATCAACATCAGAAATATGCTGCCTGAAATCCTCATAATTTAGCAAATTATTTTCGGAAAGATAGTTGAAGGTACGAGCAGCTTCTTTCAGATTATTGAGTTTTGCCCATCGTTCAAATCCTTCTCGATTGCTGGTCGTAACATAAGTGGAGATATCGATATATAGGCGAGCTTCTCTGGACAAATGCTTTGGAGCTTTTACTTTGTTACGATTTTTTGCCAAACGGATGCGGACATTTTCTTCTGAATAATAGCTTCCAAGAGATTTCATATAAGTGAAGTTTTTCTGTTCCGGTGCACGGAAGGACAGGTGTTTTCCCTGTCGGACTTCATATCCGTCTAACTGCATTTTTTGTAAAAATTCCTCATAGTTGATGGAAGTCCAGATTGCTTTATCAACTGCCAGAAACATACTGTCACATACCATGTGCCTTTCTTTACGTTTGTAAAGGTTACAGTTACGGTATTTTTACCTTCTGTACGTTTTACAAATTATTAACCGGGTATTTCTCACCTGCGGAGGTTTTGCATTTGGTTCCGAGCAGGATTTCATAACCTGTGGCATTTTGTGTAAGTAACAGTCACAGTGTTTCCTTTTACAGTAATATCCTTGATCTTTGGCTGCTGTGGTGTGACAACAGTGATCTTGATCTTCTTAATCTTTGTTCCAAAACACCCCTTCTGTGTCCAAAATTAGTTTACCACTACACCCCGAATATTTATGAAAAAAATATTTTTTAATATACAAACTAAGTGGTGAAGGATATAATAAAAATATGTTTTTAATTGTAAATTTTATTATATAGTTATAGAATAGTTGCTGTTGCCCTGATATACTGGATTCAGACCGATATTTACTTCTTTGATTAATGCAAGCTATTTGTATATTTGAGAATCTAATAGTACAAAAAATTCTTACCGTATATTTTTAAATGGAGGAGCACATGAAAATAAAGAAAACATTTATTTTACCTGCAATACTTATCATAATCCTTTGCTTTAGTACAGTTCCTGTCAGAGCAGCCACTCTCGGAAAAGTAACAGGGATTAAGGTTAAACAACTGTCCGAGGAAAAAGCAAAACTCACCTGGAGTCCTAAATCATGGGCCAAAGGATATGAAGTGTACCAAAAATCCGGTTCAGGAAAGTATAAAAAAATCAAATCTACCGGAAAAACAGCCCTTACCATTAATAATCTTAATGCCGGACAAACTTACTATTTTCGTGTCAGAGCATTTAAGAAATCTTCCGGTAAAAAAGTTTATGGAAAATATTCTTCTTCTGTTAAAATTATTATGAAAAAAAATACTGAAACAGAAACTAAGATCTTTACTGTTTCTCCGAAATCAAATCCATACCAGAATAAATATGTTGGATCATACGGGTTTACAGAACAGACTCGCTCTTATTACGTTCTCCGTTCTTATCTGGAATACTTTGCTAACATAGGCGGTGGAGAACTGCATTTACAGAAAGGCACGTATAATCTGCTGTACTGTCTGTATATTCCGTCTAACACAACAATCGTATTTGAAGATGGGGTTACCATCAGAAGAATGGACAAATCAACTCTCTTTACACTTTGCAGTTACAACGATCTGCATACTGGAAAAAAATTCTACGGATATAACGGTGTACATGATGTTAAGCTGATTGGAAAAGGAAATGTTGTTTTTGATAAAGAATACGGCGGAAATGCAGCCATTCTTATGGGGCACACCAAAAATATCCTGATAGAAGGTATCACTTTTGCACATATGTCGGACACTTCGTCACATTTTATTGAAATGGATGCATCTTATAATGTAGAGATCCGCAATTGTATATTCCGGGATTCTTCATCATCAGGCAAAAAAGAGGCAATCAATCTGGATGTTCCAGATACTGCAACTGGAGGATTTACCTGGGAAGGAAGCAGCATGGATAAAACTGCAGATGATACTATTTATATCCACAACAATGTATTTAAAAATCTTACTGCTGGAATAGGAACACACATGTACACTCCCGGACATCCGCATAAAAATATCCGCATAGAAAATAACAGCTTCAGTACCTGCAGAACTTTTGCAATAAGAGCGCAAAACTGGGAAGATTCATATATCCTCAACAACACATTTTTCAATATCAGTGCACTTGATGATTCTGCGCTTTCCATAGATGCAAGAGGAATCAGTAACGTGATTGTTAAGAACAATACTGCAACAAACTCAGATGCATTTATGAAAATCATCGTCAGCAGATATTCTGACAGTACAATTGCTTCCAGACCCGGACTTGCAGACTATGAGCCAATCTATAACTCTGTTAATAAAGAAGATGTAATATATAATACCGTATCCGGACTAAAAACAAATTATGCTGTTTCTTATGTCAACAGCACTACTCATCAAGGTTCAACAACACAATACTGGAATGCTCAAAATTAATATCTATCAGAAGAACTATATCTGATACAGAAGAAGGTCAAAAGAGAGTGTAAATCAACATTTATGAATTGAAAAATAAATTGGCTAAACTCTTAGGAAAGGAACAGGACAGAGATATAGAACAGATTTTGACGTTGTATTCGAGAATATGTGAAAATATGGCGTATAAAATGCTTGAATACGGTCGGATATATGGAAATTAGAAAAATATATTCCTAGAAAAAGTAGGAAATTTGGATTACATATTATCATAGTGAAAGAGAGAAGTAGTTGTAACGGACTGCTTCTCTTTTTTAATCTCAGGAAAGGAGAAAATCTGTGAATGAACTGGATTGAAAGTCTTTTTAAGATTGCCGGTGAAGTTTTCCGTATGATCGGCGAAGCAATCAATGAAAACAAAAATGAGTGAGGGGTGAACGAATGGTGGAGAATGAAAAGTCTACAGAGAAAAAGGAACTGACAGAGATATTCTGTCTGCGCCTGAATCTGGAACAGAAACGTTACAAGAAGAGAATGCTGAAAATGAATCCTGAAGCGGTGTTTGGTAAGGCATATGAGATCAACTGTATGCTGTCCATTTATGAAACGCTGATCGAGAAGTCAGAGAAGATGGAAACAGATATTCTAAAATGCCTGCTGGTAATTCCGGATATCCTGCATTTCTTTTACCGCAAGTGGATGAAAACAGGGGATTCGTTTCAGATGGAACTGGAAAACAGTATGGAGCAGGGATTAAAAGAAATTGAAGCTATGTTAAATATCACAGAGGAGAAGGCAGCATGAAAAAGCGTGTCATTTGTGTACGGACCTGTATAGTGAGGGAAGGTTCTGTATTATATGGGAGTAAGGATGGAAAGAGAACGATCACATCACCAGAAGAGGCGGCAGGATTTGCTGCCTCTTTTTTCAAAGACTCAGATAAGGAAATGATCTATGTGTGTACCTTGAACGGGCATGGTGAGCCAGTGGCAATGGAAATGGTTGCAAAAGGCGGTGTGAATTACTGCCATGTAGATATGGCACAGATTTACAAGACTGCGATCATCAGCAATGCTGCAGGTATCATCTGTTTTCATAACCATCCGTCAGGTAGTATAGAGCCAAGTAAGGAGGACAGACTGCTTACGGAAAAAATGAAAACAGCAGGAAGATATCTGGACATCCCACTGCGGGATCACATCATTATTGGTGGGGATGGAGCATTTTACAGCTTCAATGAAAATGAAACAGAATACAGCTATGAATAAATACAAGATCAGAAAATTGTAGGAAAAGATTATGGCAGCTAATATTGAGACAATGTTTTATGTAAGAGAAACACCATGGCATGGATTAGGAACAAGAGTACTTACAGCACCAGCAACTAAAGAAGCTCTGGAAGTAGCAGGGCTGAATTGGAAGGTAATCCAGGAGCCGGTATATACCGAAGCGAATGAACTGATCGAGGGATACAAGGCAAATGTAAGGGACAGTGACCGCAAGGTGTTGGGAGTGGTAACGAACCGTTACAAAGTCATCCAGAATGAAGAAGCCTTCAGTTTTACAGACAGTCTGCTTGGTGAAGGTGTACGTTACGAGACAGCAGGTTCCCTGCAGGGAGGGAAAAAGGTATGGCTCCTTGCCAGAATGCCACAGGATTACATCATCACAGGGGAAAGGATCAGTCCGTATCTGGTATTTTCCAATACCCATGACGGCTCCGGTGCGATTAAGGTAGCATTAACTCCGATCAGAGTCGTGTGCAACAATACGCTTAACCTTGCTTTATCCTCTGCAAAGCGTTCCTGGTCTATGATTCATACCGGAGATATACAGGGAAAACTGGAAGAAGCCAAAGATACGTTATTTAAAGCAGAATCTTATATGGATGAACTGGGAAAAGAAATTGAGGATTTGAGAATGAAGAGAATGTCAGATCAGCAGGTACTTGATTATATTGAAATTTTGCTGCCATTGGATGAGAACATGACAGCACAGCAGAAGAAAAATATCATCCGTCTGCAGGAGGATATGAAGATACGTTACTTTGATGCCCCGGATTTAAAGGGTGTAGGAAAAAATGCCTACCGTTTTGTCAATGCAGTATCCGATTTTGCCACACATGCAGCCCCTTTGAGAAAAACGACAAATTATAAGGAAAATGTATTCTCAAGAACAGTGGAAGGCAATCCGCTGATTGACAAAGCATATCAGATGGTATGTGCTGCATAGGGAGAACGTTATTAGGATAAAAGAAGAGAATCAGGAGGAACAGGATTATGAAACGGAATACAGTACCAACAGCAAAAATGACAAGGGAAGAATGGTTACAGCTTAGAAGAAAAGGAATCGGAGGTTCGGATGCTTCGGTCATTATGGGAAAGAATCCATACAGAAGTATTTTACAGCTCTGGGAAGAAAAGACAGGAAAACTGCCAGTTACAGATGATGGGAATGAATATACTTACTGGGGAAATGTGATGGAGCCGATCATCCGTAAGGAATTTATGAACCGTACCGGATTAAAGGTACGTCAGAAACATGCCATGATTATTCACAAAGACTATCCATATCTGTTTGCAGATGTAGATGGGATTGTTACGGATGAACGTGGCGAGAAATGTATCTTTGAGGCAAAGACAGCAAGCCAGTATAAGGCAGAACAGTGGGAAGACGGGGTACCGGAAGAATACATCTTACAGGTACAGCATTATCTGGAAGTGTGTGGGATGGACAAAGCATACATTGCAGCACTGATCGGCGGCAATAAGTTTGTGTTTCATATCATTTACAGGGATGATGAACTGATAAGGAACCTTATCAGCAGGGAAAAGGAGTTCTGGGAAGGATGTGTGCTTACAGATACGGAGCCTGTCATGGATGATTCTGATGCTACCAGGGATTATCTGAATCAAAAATATAGTGATCCCATTGAGGGTTCTATCCAGCTGCAGGAGGATATGAAGTCTGTGCTGGCGGAATATCAGGATGTTGACTGTAAGGTAAAAGAGCTGGAAAAACAGAAAACAGGTCTTGCAAACCAGATCAAGGCGGCAATGGGAGAATATGAAACCGGGGAGGTGGATGGAACAGTCGTTTCATGGAAGAAGATCAGCAGGGAATCTCTGGACAGCAAAAGACTGCGCAAAGAACAGCCGGAAGTATTTGCAGAATATACAAGTGTCAGCTCATACAGAAAGCTGTCGATTGCATAAGGACAACAGGAGGAAAAGCAGAATATGGCAGAACATAAGATCAGGAATCTAAATCCTGAAGAGATAGAATGCCGGGTAGGAACAGTTATGGAGCAGGGAATTACTCTGCTCCTTTATAAGAATGCAAGGGTGGACCAGACTATATTAGATGAAGTTTTTGGAATCTATGGATGGCAAAGACGACATAATATGATTGGAAACGAATTATACTGCATCTTGAGTATCTGGGATGATGAGAAACAGCAGTGGGTGCAAAAAGAGGATGTGGGAACAGAAAGTGATTATGAGAAAGCCAAAGGTGCTGCATCAGATTCATTCAAGAGAGCCTGCTTTAATATCGGGATTGGAAGGGAGCTGTATTCGGCTCCTTTTATTTATATTCCCATAAATAAAGTTCAGGTGGGTGATAAAAATGGAAAGAAGTATGTAAAGGACAGATTTTCCGTAAAGAATATATACACTACTGCAGATAAGACGATCACAGATCTGGAGATTGTAAACCAGAGAGGGGAAACGGTATATACATATCGGACAGCTTCCACATTCCGGCAGTCAATAGAAACAGACCAGAAGGAAGAACAGGCGGAGATGATATCAGATCAGGATATCCAGAACTTGTATGCAGAACTGGGAAGGACCGGAGTGACGGTACAGAAGATACTGAGTAGATATGGGATCACAAGTGTAAAGGAAATGGACCAGAATACCTATAAAAGAGCACTTAGTGGATTAAAGAGAACAAAAACAGCAGCATAAAGTAAAAGAAGTGGAGGAACAGAACATGATGGAGTATAGAGAGTTTGTAGAAGAGTTAATGGCAGAGGTCAAAGAAGAGACAGGATTAAAGACAGAGTTTCATGAATCAGATGAGAAAATGCCACAGGACAGTATCTGGGTATATATGAGTGAAGATAATGGCAGTTCCAATATTGTGCGGCTGTTTACAGCAGAATCTTATAACCAGTGGATACAGAGAAAAACAACATTCTCGGCGCTTATAAGGGACATAAAGAAGTCAGTAAAAAACTTTGATGATATGTGCGTGCCGGATAAGCTGAAGAAATTAAAAGATTATGAGCAGGTAAAAGAAAACCTGTTTATCCGACTGATCAATTTTGAGAAGAATAAAACTGAGCTGGAAAAGGCTTTTTATAAACGAAATGGAGATATAGCACTTACCCTTTACATGAAAATTTTTGATGAAGATGGGATGCTGACCAGCCTTAAAGTACCATTACAATGTGTGGAAAGATGGGATTTGGAGAATGAGGATGTTTTTATGGCTGCCTTAAAGAATACTGCATCAATGATGCCGCCAAAAGTATATGACATGATGAAGATGCTCCTGAATCCTGAATATGATGGGGAAGATATTGATGCTCCTGATTATATCCCGTTTCAGGATGAAATGGGAAACTGCCTGAGTACAGGACAGAAAACAAATGGAGCGGTGGCAATATTCTATCCGGGTGTTGCAAGATTATTCTGCGATAAAATAAATACAGATGAACTGTATCTGGTATTCACAAGTATACATGAGGTGATGGTACATAATGCAAGGATGATAGAACCAGAAGATCTGGCATCAGTGCTGAACGATACCATAAAGGAAGCAACTCCGGAAGGTGATGTGCTTACTGATCATATTTATTATTATAATGCAGAAACAGATCAGATTGAGATGCTGGAGTAAAAAAGGAAGTAATAGAGATAGAGACGGGAATTGTTCCTGTCTCTTTTTTTGTACGTAAATTTTGGAGGATGAATATGGAGGGTAAGAGTGATAATAACAAAGTTATGCTGGAGGGAAAGATCGTAGCACCGCTTAAATTTCAGATGGAACATAAGGGAGAAGCTTTTTACAGGACAATACTGCAGGTGAATCGGCAGAGTGGTCAGTGCGATCTTATTCCATTGCTTTTATCGCAACGATTGCTTGACGATACGAAAAATTATAAAGGACAGATAGTTTGTGTGACTGGACAATTCAGATCATATAATAGCCATGAGAAAACAAAAACCTGCCTGTTACTTCATGCGTTTGTAAAAGAATTAGATATTCTGGATTCAGATGAAGAAGCTGGAAGCATGAATGAAATATTCCTGCAGGGATTTTTGTGTAAGGCACCAGTTTATAGGAAAACACCTTTGGGGCGGGAAATTGCAGATGTTTTGCTGGCAGTAAACAGAGAATATGGAAGAACTGACTATATTCCATGTATTGTGTGGGGGCGAAATGCAAGATATGTGTCCAGACTCAAAGTTGGAGATCAGGTACAGGTAACTGGCAGAATACAGAGCAGGGAATATGAGAAGATGGAAGCAAGTGAAAAAGTCGAAAAGAGAGCCTATGAAGTATCTGTTTTCCGATTAAATCTCATAGAATGAGGTATATACGGTGTAGAACGAGGGAGTTCTGCACCGTAATAAGCAAAGGATGAGGGTGTATTTTTTATAGGAATTTAGAAAATAAAAAAGGAAATGAGATTGGAATGAAATATGGATATGCAAGAGTCAGCAGTACAGAACAGAATCTTGACAGGCAGATTCTGGCTTTGAAAGAGTTTGTTTCAGTGGAAAATATTGTGGTGGATAAAGCCAGTGGTAAGAACACAGAGCGTGAAGGCTATCAGGCTTTGAAAGGGAGACTTGGACTACGTGAAGGAGACACTTTATATGTAACTTCTCTTGATCGCTTGTCCAGAAATAAGGAAGATATTAAACGGGAACTGCAATGGTTTAAAGAGAAGAAAGTCAGATTGAAAATCCTTGATCTGCCTACATCATTAGTAGAAGTACCGGAGGGGCAACAATGGATTCTGGAAATGATACAGAATGTTCTGATAGAAGTCTTGTCGAGTATCGCAGAGCAGGAGAGACTGACAATACGTAAACGACAGAGAGAGGGAATAGACGCTGCAAAGAAAGCTGGAAAGCATCTTGGCAGACCAGCATTATCTGTTCCAGATAATTTTACTGAAGTTTATTCGCAATGGAAAAGAGGAAACATTACAGCACGCAAGGCAATGGAGATGTTGGGAATGAAAAGTGCAAGCTTCTATCGGAAAGTGAAAGAATTTGAGAAAAAATGAATCAAAAAGCCAGTTCGTTTTGAGGCATATTTCAAAAAGAAAATCGGACCTTTTGATACACCGGAACTGATGTAGAAACTGGTGTATCAAAAGGTAGAGGTTATGAGATGCTATCTATAATTAGAGGGAAAAATGTCTGATGCCTAATATTATTATAGATAAAGTGAAAAAATAGTATTATGCATCGGCCTTTGGAGTTGTTGCAAACATAGTTTCCGGACAGGTATTAATTGAGAGAATAGGGTAATATTCTTTTGCAAATTTGTAATTTTGAGTTATATGTCTTATAAAATTGTCGATCGAGTAGATATTCTGGTTGGGGTGAAGAATATATGGAAACTGATGTTTATTATAAAGACATTGACTGAAGCTGTAATTGAAGCGCTGTTCAGGCGTGCCGGTTTTTGGAGCCTTGGATAAAACATTTTTTCTATTGCCAGGATACTTTAATACATCAATTTTGTTATGGCTTTTTGTAATACGCTTATAATAGGAGTAATTTGTATCTTGATGTAAATTTGTATCAATATATGTTTTACACTTTTGGTTGATTTCTTTAAAGTTCCCATCTGTTAAGTAGAAAAGAAAAGCTTTTATTGCTAAATTACATAATGGAATCCAGAAAGAACTTAATGAATAAACTTCATAGTACAAGTTCTTATGAAATAAATTCTCATTTGGATTATATACAGAATTAATAAGATTAGGATATTTTTCCTGAATAAAATCACTAAGGCTTAAATATGGAGAATCATATATTCTTGTATATAAATACAGTGACCAATAGCTGCTTGGTATTTCTGAGAAGAAAGATTTCTCTGAAAGAATGTTATAGAAACCCTCTTCAAATTGTAACGGTGAGAATATCTGTTCAAAAAGGTATGCGGAATATTCATTTTCAAATAAAGAATTAGATGAAGTTTTATGGTAAGACAGATATTCATGAATAAAGTTGTAAAAATTAAAAATATCAACGCCAGTGTTTATCTTTTTATTAGAAAAAATAGTATCAGAATAATGTAGCATATAAAAAATGAAATCAGAATCATTTAGCAAAGAAGTAGTTCCATTTTTTAATGGTAAATATATGTATAGGTAAAAATTAGAAAGATTTTTATTTAATCTATAAACCGCTGGGGTAAGCGGATCTTGAGTTCCAAGAAGTTGTTTTTTATTTTGCGAGAATCTGGATGCTAATTTTTCTGAAGCGCATGTTGTATCGCATGTTGTGATGTAATGTGCTATTTTTTCTTTTATTATAGGTTTTGAGTTATCTACGGTTTGTGTATTGCAATAAACATCTAATGCGATTTCATAACATAATTGTTCAAAGTTCTTATTGAAATATTCGGACGGACAAAAGAATATGATTTCATTCAATATCGTTTTAAAGTTATTAAAAATTTGAGATAAATTCCAATCCGTTTTATCAAATTGATCTAATGTTTTAAAAATACCTGAATGTAGTGTGTTGACAAGTGGGTTGTTACTAGCATAGATGTTTTGAAATTGGGTAACATCATTTTTGTATTTTTCGAACATGGTAGACTCCTGAAATTTAAAATTTTTCCGGAAAAAAAGGGAAATTATGAAGTTCTTATAATTGATATTATATAGCTGTCAAAAAAAATATCAAGGAGAACAGGGAGATTAAAGATGGAAAATTTAACAGAAATTATTGCAGAAGATTACAAAAAATGGAAAACGCGCGACCAGATTTGGATTTCTGCACCTACAGGTATCGGCAAAACATTTTTTATATTAGATACGTTTTGGAAATATGTAGCATCATCAAACAAAGGCCGGATTCTTATCATCGAGAACAGATTATCACTGAAAATGCAGCTTCAGACAGAGTGTATGAAACGATGCGGAATATATAAAGATCCCTTAATTGCGCAGGATGTGAGAGATTTCAAGGGATTAACGTTAATTACTTATCAGGAAATGGAAGAACGCTATGAATCGGGAACATTACAGGAATTTCTGATAGCCCATGACATCAGATACTGCGTTTTTGATGAAGTGCATTACATTATTGAGGATAGTTCTTTCAGAAGGCAAACAGGACTTTGGCCAGGAATTATAAAAGCGCTAGGTTGTAGAATGAAAATCTATATGTCTGCAACCTTGGAAAAGTTCTGGGAATATATGACGTGGCGTGATAAATCATTGGAATGGGCAGTATTTCGTTCTGGAACTTGTGATTATTATCCTGTTGAAGACGATTTATATTCTGGCATTTACTCAGAACCCAAGAAAATTTGGATTTATAATATAAGTCCAAGTCAGAAACACATTGAGCCATGGGTTTACAAAGATTATGCAGAAATCGCTGAAAAAATTAATGATGATCCGAGTGATGATAAATGGTTGGTATTTGTATCTAATAAGGAAAAAGCACAGAAAGAATTGCTTCCATTGATAAAAACGGACAAGGAATTTGTAACATCGGATATAGATACAAACGGAACTATAAAAGATATTGCTGAAAATGAAATGTTCGCAGGAAAAGTGTTAGTTACAACGAAAATTTTAGACAACGGAGTAAATTTAAAGGATCTGAAACTGAAAAATATCGTTATGAGTACATACAGTGAAACTGAATTTAAGCAGATGCTCGGTCGAAAAAGGTGGGAAGCTACAGATGAAATTCTGAATGTGTATTTACCAAGAAAAAGCCAAGAGTATTTTCAGACGATTCTGAATAAAAAAATTAATCCGGTATTACGGATGTTTGGCGAAGATATAACGTTTAACGATGTATTAAATAACGAAAAAATCTATCGTTTTGCGAAGAACTTTATGATTGTTAAAAATGGAAAGTTGGAAATAAATTCAGCAGCCAAGGCACAGTTTTTTGCTGAGCAGAGATTTGTAAAAAACATGATTGAGAAGCTTGGTGAAGACGATATGGCATTTGTTTTTGAGCAGTTAAGCTGGCTGCCATCAACTTCTACATATAATAAGGAAAGAGATCTTACTTGGCTTCGACAAGTAAAAGGACAGGAGGATATCAAGAAATTTTTAGAAAAACATCAAAATATTTGTATGGACAAAACTGAACAGCAGAAGTTTCGTGAAACATTACAAAATTTGGTAGCTGGCAGTGGAGAATCAATAAGTAAAAAATCTAATCGCCTAGCTGGAAAAGCTGTGATTAACCGTTATTTGGAACCGCTTGGATGGGAGATTCAGACAAAGGCGGGAAAGAAGAAAGGAGAGGAAACGTTATGGAAATTAATAAAGATGTAGAGAAAAGGGGTATTCTAGTGAAAAATAAAGAATCTGTCGGAGTATTTCTTTGTGAAGATTACGTTGCAAGCAATCCGTATACAAAATATGGAGAATGTGAAAGATATGATGTGATACAAGATGCTGTTAAAGAAATGATGGAAAGATATGGCGTTCCAGAAAATGGAGAAAAGGTGCAACTGAATCATTTGTATAGGATAAAAATAAAAGAACGAAAAGTTGTTGTTTCAGCGAAAGGAATTTGGAAAGTGTAAGGATAGGAGGATAGTGAAATGAATAAAACTACATATGACAAGCAGATAGGCAATAAAATGGTAGAAAGGACAGTTTCTGCGAGAAAGTCAATGACAGATAAGAAGTATGACACTATAAAAATCAAACGAAACGGCATGCGGATCAGCTTCGAATTTCCGCCAAAGTCAGCGAAAGATCAGCTGATCGAGCAGGAAGTGAAAGACATCATTTCAGGAGAGCTGAAAGAAAAATCCCGCAAGATTTACATCAGTTAAGGCCAATGGGGCAGGAAATTTTCCTGCCCCTGTATTTTTTTAGGAGGATAAATCCAATGAAGAGAGTCAGAATGCTTCTCCGCGTAAGTTCCAACCAGCAGCTGGAGGCAGACGGAGATTTAAGCGTACAGAGACAGCTTGTAAAAGATTACATATTCAGCCAGTCTGACTGGCAGCTGGATGAAAAGGAATATTTCGAGGGCAGTAACAGTGGATACAAGAATGCAGTAGCGGACAGAAATATTCTGCAGGAAGCACTGCAGGATGCAAAAGCGAAAGAATATGACATCCTGGTTGTATACAAGGATGACCGTATCGGCAGGCGTATGTGGGAAATCGGCGCATATGTTATGAGTCTGAAAAGCTTTGGCGTGGATATTTATACAGTTAAAGATGGCTGTATTTCCCCGGAATCTGATGATATCATGGGTCAGATGATGCTGGCATTAAGATATGGAAATGCTCAGAAAAGCAGCTCTGACACAGGGATGCGCGTAAAGGATACTGCACAGAAGCTGGTGCAGAAAGGGAAGTTCATGGGTGGAAAGGCTCCATACGGATATAAACTGGAACTTTCAGGAGAAGTCAGCAAACATGGCCGTGCTTTGCATCATTTAGTGGTTGTACCGGAGCAGGCGGAAGTGGTAAAATACATCTATGAACTTTCTTTACATAAAGAATTTGGAGCAACTAAGATCAGTAAGATACTGAATGAACATGAGATTTATAAGGACAGAGCACCCAGAGATATCTGGAAAAGTGGTACGATTGTCAGTATTCTTACAAATCCGGTCTATGCAGGCTATACTGCGTATAAGCGGAGAGAAAGAGTAGATGGCAGATATCACAGACTGGACAGTAAGGACTGGATATTTGCAGAGAAACCTGATGCTGAGATTGCCATTATAGATGAAAATATGTGGAATCAGGTACAGGACACCAGAAAACAGAGGGCAGACAAATATATTAAGTCTCTGGAAAACCAGAATGTCACAGTAATAAGAAGAAACAGTGGTATGCTGGCGTTGATTAATGTCCTGCATTGTGGTTATTGTGGACGTAAAATGATGAATGGCAGTAAATATAATTACTGGACGATTAAGGATACAGGAGAAAGGCGTACAAGTAAAATTGCCATTTACAAATGCCCGAATGCATGGAATGGGATTCCCCATGAGAAAACGAAGCAGTATCGTGCAGACCAGATTGAACCTGTGGTGTTTGAGGCACTTGCAGAATATATCGGAAAGCTTCAGGAAAATGAGGATGTTTTCACCCAGATTGAAGAGAACCAGAGCCGGCAGAAAGCAGTTAAGCAGTCCGAACTGGATAAGGAACAGAGTGAACTGGAAAATATTCAGCAGAAAATAGCTGTTATGGAGAACAACATTCCAAATGCCATGACAGGAGACTATCCTCTGAGTCTGGAAGAACTGGCGGGAATCATCAGAAAACATAAGGAACTGGAAAAGAAGCATAAAAGAATTGTGGAAGAAAAGAAAGCAGAGCTTGATGCAATGAAAGTTTCTATGGATGACTGGGAAAATATCCGAAGTAAAATCCCCACATGGCAGGATGTATTCTGGAATGCTGATACTACTACGAAAAGAGTGCTTGTAAATAAACTGATCGAAAGAATTGATATCACAAAGGACAGTGTGAATATCCGCTTCAAAATCAATCTGAATGATTTCTTCACTCTACCCCGAATTACTGATGGTTCCGGTACCATTCCGTATAAACCCTGTTCAGAGTAAAAGACATGATAGCCAGAATGTTTGCCCGGATGGTGTCGTCGGGCCAGGTGGCATAGATTTCGCTGCTGGCTACATTTTTGATGTAATCTTTGTAGCGTACATAATAATTGCCTGCAGCGGAATCGTTGACAGGCCCATCGTGTACCACTATATATTCAGGGACAACGACCTTGCTTAATACGATTTCGCCGTTTTCGTTTATTGGTTTTATCTCGGCTTCTTCGATTTTGGGAGGATATTCATAGAACAACGTATGCGGAGGAATTACAATTCTCTGGAAAGTTTCGCCGGATTCCATGACATTCAGCGTTGTTGGCTGCCTGGATAAAGTATCTGCTAATACCTGGCTTCCTGCGATTTCTTTTGGTTCAAATCCTTCTGCTTCGATCTGAATGGTATATTCTGAGTAGGGCTGCTGTTCAACCGGTTCCATACTATATTCCAGAGGTGGAGTCTTAAGTTCAATGACAGGAGTGCGTCCGGAGGAATCTGTTGCCACTTCTTCAATGGTACTGTCGGGTGCTCCTGTGTAGGAGATTCTGACGCGTGCGTTTTCTATGGGACGATTGTTCAGCCGGTCTGATACGGTAACCTGATATTGTCCTATATCTATATTTTCCTGCTGCATCTGCATATGATAAAAAGCCATACAAGCTCCTGTAGATAATGCTTTCCTGATAAATTATGCAAGGGACCGGAAAATGGTTACCTGAGAAAAGAATTATTGTAGAAAAAAGAATAAAAAAATAAGGCACCATGACTTCTCATAGTTCCTCATTCTTTAAATGCGGAAGATGGGACTTGAACCCACACGAGCGCAATGCTCACAAGATCCTTAGTCTTGCTCGTCTGCCAGTTCCGACA
>PPYF01188151.1_pt1 | contig 42775 bp, 33 predicted proteins | sample 1559871 | NCBI WGS metagenome assembly PPYF01 (sample SAMN08240021, study PRJNA423297) | Human gut metagenome, whole genome shotgun sequencing project.
GAAGTGGCGAAATCGGTAGACGCAGTTGATTCAAAATCAACCGTAGAAATACGTGCCGGTTCGAGTCCGGCCTTCGGCATTCAACACAAAGTTTTCATATAAAACAGAGGGTTAGAGTAAAAACTCTGCCTTTCTTGCCTGTGTTTTTTGCTTGAATAATGTCACCAAAGATTGCCGCTGTGTTTGGTAGTGGCTTTTGGGATGTTATCACGCAGCGGCAGGTAGTTTCCAGGCTCAACCCTGTACAAAACGTGAACGGTCAGCACTGACGACTTAATTTTATGTCGCTGGTCTATCCGTTGCGCTTTTCCTTTGAAGCCGGAAGACGCCGCCAGCGTCTCTAATCCTCTTCCCAAAACCCTTGTCAATGTGGCTCGCGCTTCGTGCGGCGCTCCATGATGCAACACGTCGAGATGACGTTGCAGCGAATAAACAGGCGTAATGTTGGGAAGACTAACCGGATCGGGAAAGAATCCGGCTCTGCCACGGTTTCAGCCACCGGATCATAACGGCTACCTGATAAGAAGCCATGACAAGGCATCATCATCTCTGTGAAGGGATCATACTTACTGCGGATGTCGCTGTGCTCCGCCTTTCCTTATGTGCCCAACACGGCACGTAATGGTCATCTATTGCCTTCGGCACCATTTGGTAGGGTATTTTGGCATCTGGATTTGTCACTGCGATTTTCTGTAGCCTGCCTTTGTGGCCCAGCGGCGGGCCGACCTGGAGGCAATCATGGCGAAGAATGCAGCAGCAACCAAACGCAATAACCGTAAAATTCACGCTCGTAAGTTTCTGGCAACGCCGGAGGGTCAAGCCTGGCTCGAACGTAAAAAGACAGAGGAGGCGGAGTTGAAAATGGTCGCAGAGGCCAGAAAATTTATCTGATAGCAGCCCACCACAAAGGGGCTGATGAGAACTCAGATGATTCGCCTTCGGTGCTTTTATTCGCACACTCAACACGACGTACGGGCGATTTATTGTTTAAATTTAGTCTATACAATCAATTGGCATCGCCAACGGCATTGGATCTGGCCTGCTGGTTCCGATGAAAGGATTAAATTGTTAAGATGCAGGACATAAGCCATAGGGCGGAGAAAAGAATGAAATCTGTAGAGCTATTTGCCGGAGCTGGCGGCTTGGCTATGGGCTGTGAGATCGCTGGTTTTGAGCATCTTGCCGTTGTTGAGTGGGACAAATGGGCCTGTGATACCGTCCGAGAAAACCAAAAGCATGGGTTTCCGTTGTTGTGCAACTGGGATCTCTTTGAAGGCGATGTAAGGGCGTTTGACTGGTCGCAGATTCCAAAAGATATTGATCTTCTTGCCGGGGGGCCTCCTTGTCAGCCATTCTCAATTGGTGGTAAACACAAAGCTAACTCTGACTCGCGAGATATGTTTCCTGCGACAGCAGAAGCCATCAGACAAATTCGCCCTAAGTCCTTCATCGTCGAGAATGTGAAGGGGTTGACGCGCGCAACCTTTGCGAGCTATTTCCAGTACATCCAGTTGCAGCTTGAATTTCCTCAGGTCGCGCCGAGAAATGGCGAGGATTGGAGCGAGCATCTGAAACGCTTGCAGGAAGAGAAAACCAGTGGGAAAAGCAAAGGAAAGGGGCTGACGTACAACGTGCTGGCAACGTTGGTCAATGCCGCAGACTACGGCATTCCACAAAAGCGCGAGCGTGTCTTTATTGTTGGTTTCCGTGATGACCTTGAGATTGAATGGTCGTTCCCTAAGCCAACCCATAGCTATGATGCCCTTGTTTATGACCAGTGGGTTACTGGTGACTACTGGAAGCGACATGGTTTAGAAATGCCCGATCTTCCGGATCAGTTAGTTAGCCGTGTCACAAAACTGCGTAAAAATCCCCCGGATACACTCCCGTGGAAAACAGTTCGGGATGCTATTGCGGATTTGCCAGATCCTGAAACAAAGGCGGCTAAGAAGATCCGGAATCATACGTTCCAGGCGGGGGCGCGAACTTATCCCGGTCATACGGGAAGCCCGTTAGATCTGCCAGCTAAAACACTCAAAGCTGGTGCTCATGGTGTTCCTGGGGGCGAGAACATGCTCGTTCGTGATGATGGTTCCGTACGTTATTTTACTGTGCGAGAAAGTGCACGAATTCAAACGTTTCCCGATAGTTATCGTTTTCACGGGAGCTGGACTGAAACCATGAGGCAGTTGGGTAACGCTGTGCCGGTTCACTTGGCGTATTGCGTTGCAAGTAGTGTTGCTGAAAAACTGTTGATCTCCGAGATTGGTAACATCCTGCGAAGGGGTGGAAATAATAAAAGGATTTCTGCATGACAGGTAAAGTCATTCCGTTTAATCCACTTGATAAGCAAAATTTGGGAGCCAGCGTTGCGGAAGCCTTGTTGAGCAAGGAAGCACATCCACTTGATGAGTTAACTTCGTTCTCTGGCGCCGGGATTTATGCCATTTATTACACTGGCGATCACCCTGCATATGAGCAGTTGGCAGGCATGAACCGTGATGGCAAATTTCAGCTACCAATTTACGTCGGAAAAGCTGTTCCCGCAGGTGCCAGAATGGGGCTGACCAATCCGGAAAAGGTTGGCAACGTTCTTTTTAGGCGCTTAAAGGAACATGCTGAGAGTATAAGATCAGCGCAAAATCTTGATATTAAAGATTTTTATTGTCGCTTTCTCGTTGTGGATGATATCTGGATTCCTTTGGGCGAGTCTTTGGTCATCTCTCGCTTTAAACCCATTTGGAATTCTTCTATTGACGGCTTCGGCAATCATGATCCTGGTAAACATCGCTACACTGGTTTGCGTCCCCGCTGGGATTTTATGCATCCGGGTAGAGGATGGGCGCAAAATCTGCGTGAGCGTGACGAGACAGTTGATGAATTGATTAGGGATTCGCGGCAATACTTGCAGAACTTGCCGCTTAGTTTAGCCCAGAAATTCATCGAGGCTGAGGGCGATTAAGCTAAAGATCACCGGGGGCTATTTTGCCCCCTTTTTATTATGTCTATATTTTCAATGCTTCCAGCCACGCCAGCAACTGGCGCAACTCCATCCCCGTCATCGCCGGGATTTTAACCCGTCTTCCGTTGGCGCGGTTGCGAAGCGCGAGCGCTAACGCCATAATGCTGCTGTTCGACATTTCTTACTCTCCGTTTGGATTGTTGAATATGGCGCGGGCCGTCTACTGCCAAGCACCCAGCCCGCGCCGCTCTCTCTGCTGCCAATGCAGCAATCTTATCTGCCTTTCTTGTCTGCTTCTCTATCTCGATCCGTAAGTGCATCGGGACGATGTTTATGGACATCACCGACGCGCCCCATTTGACTAAAGGGCTTCCTTTATGGGTGATGTGAACCACCGCGCCCCGGTAGGTAAACTTCAAAGGCCACATAGTGTTGGCTGAGTTAACTACGTTCTTCATTAATCTGAATCATCCGTGTCGAAGGTTTTCACGCTTGGGCAATGTTTGCTCCGCGTTACAAAATTGAAGCTGTAAATGGAATTCTCGTAGCGGCAAAGTGTTTTGCCGTTTGCTGTCTCCTCTTGTTCAGTGAGTTGCATCGTGATACGGCCTGCATATGCCGCTAATGGCTGGCAGGCCAGTAGGGCCATTACTGTTAAAACCGTTGCTGATGGTGCTTTTGTTGTACATTTTTTCATCGTTACCATTCCTCCCCGAGAGAAAACTCTTCTGATAGTGTGTCCGCAGTCTCCTGCGTGAATCCGATGTAAAACAGCGTGCTGGCTGGGTTGGAATGCCCCAGCAGGTTGCTGATGTGTTCCAGTGGCTTACCGTTCTCAAACATGATCCGACCTTTACTCTTACGTGGTGTATGGCTTCCCACATCCTGGAAGCCTGCACGGCGTCCGCACTTCCCGTACTCCGTCAGAACGGCGTTATGGCTAACTGGCTGGCCCTTCGACCTCAGATCGGACAGGCTGAAAATGTACTCTCCAAAGCAAGGGCGGTCTGCTGCCTCCTCTCGACGCGCCTGCACTATGGAACGCATAGCCGGAGTAATGGCGACCCTAAGCGGTTGCGGCTTTATCGGCTTGCCGTCCGCGCCTTTACGGGTCTTCTTCTGCTGAATGATGATCAGATGCGTCTTGCCCTCTGCGAACTGATCCCACGTCAATTTAACCACGTCAGAGAACCGGAGAGCGCTCTCGAACTGCATCGCCCAGAGGCAGCGAAACAGATTCGTCTTTTTGTTCTTTGCTAACTCCGCGCTGACTGCTTTCACTTCGTCGGCGGTTTTCAACGCGACCATTGCGTTACCCATATTCTCCCCTTGCCGCCGTGCGGCTCTGAATCTTTCAATGGATGTATTTTTGATCAAAAACAGTAACATGGAAAGTGCTTTAATTTAATAATCGCACGAAATGATCAAAAAATGGGCGCAGGTTGTACACAAGGAATGTTCATGCAAACACCTACCCGCCCGCCGGGGAGAATCACCAATATGAGGTCATGCCGTAAGCTGGCTGGGAAATATCACGCCCCCTCGCGGGGCGCTGGTCAAAGTGGCCCGTCTTTTGTGTGTCTCGTTCACGAAAATATCCCTGCACACCAACAGATCTGCTTGACGTACACTCACACCCCACGGAAAAAGTCAACAGTCTTTCGCAAATATCTTACTGGTCAGGTTATCGAGTCCCGCCCGAGTCCCGAGCACCAGATCAGAGAAGTGAATAAACCTTGCCTGATCCTGCATAAACGATGCATATAAAGGCTGTCTGATGATGTGAGCAGGCTCATCTAAGTATTATCAACAACTTAGAGAGTGGAGACTGTTAGTCTTCACTTTCAGTGCTTCGATCTTCTTCCCCCAACCTGGCGTAATTCCCCACCAACATGACGGGCGATGTATCCCGGTTCCCGCCTTTGATCTTTGCCACATCCGACAACATTTCCGGCCTCAACCCTTCCACCATCCGGCAATCCCTTCCACGCTTCACCAGCAACCCGTCACGACGCTTTCCCACAACAGGCGCTCAACAGTGACCACAATCACAGCGCCCTCCAGAGCGCGTCCCATGTGCCTGAAAATCGGTCTTAAAGCTGCGCGATTCTCATCCTCTCTGATTTTTTTTGCGAAGGAAATTTTTTCAGCGTAAATGGGGCGTTATGAGTGAAGCTGGTTTAGCACCATACAGAGCAGGCAAACCACGATCCCGGCAGACAGAATTGACGAAGCCGCGCTAGCCGTGGCGCTCAGGTCATACCGTTGTATGATTTCTACCATAGAGAAGGTCGATACTTGACCTCATCCGCACGCGGATAGCCACCTGGACGGGGCGAAATAGGGCAGGTTACGGCGAATTTAGTTCTACTTGATCATTATTAACAGGCTATTTAATGGTATTTATTTTGAGAAAAGCTCGCCGGGTGGCGTGGGTGATATGGCAGGCGTAACCTAGGTGATTTTCACCGGAGTTCAGCGGTAACCACTGAGGAAAGTTCAGTGGTAAATCCATATTAACCACTGAGGAAAGTTCAGCGGTGACCACTGAGGAAAGTTCAGTATACTAAGATCATTAACTAAATCAGTAAAACCTTTGACTAGATCAGTAAAACCCTATGCGGTCTTCCCTGGCCGTGAAGACCTTACGCAAGGTCAACATCCACACCTTTTTAGATCGCCATCACAATGGCTATCTGTTTGTTGGTCTCTGTTCAGTCGCCATGCTCCGCGCTACGTGCTGATCCTCCTCCTTCCGTGGCTCACCACTCGTTCACCGATCACGGTAAACGGTTCGCCTCTTTAGGAGGATGCTACGCATCCGAACTTTTTTGTGGGAAGCGATACGACAGTATCGCAATTTGTGGAACTGTGCGATGCACAGGCCGAGAGTGTAACTCGCAGGCGAACGATGGGCGCGAGGGTGGCGGGGGGACAAGCAAAGATATAACAAGCAAACTTCATGCCAATCCTAGGCAGGCTTCACAGGAAGCCCGTGGGGCGATTTAAACGCTATTGGTAATACGAAGGTAGCGGGTGTGGGGCAGACGCCCGCAGAATCGCTTACAGCGCGTTTAAAAGACCTTGACATTGAATCATCAATCATGCCATAGTAAGATTGGGAAAGTAATATTATCTTGACAAATTCTTGTATTGCTGATAACATGGCTTTCAACAATTAAGGTGCATTGCCGCCCGGTGATGGCTCCTGACTAAATGGGTTACACGATAGAACCTCCGAGAAAAATTTTAATAACTCAACGGAGAACCCAATGAACAAACCAAAATCCCAACGCATCACCCCAGCCGCCATGTCTGGCGAGCAGATCGCAGACGCCATCATGTACGGTACGTACACCAAAACCGCGCTTTGGTCTTTCATCTCCAGAAATGGTGGAGCGGATGCGGCATATGCTAAGTACCCGCAACTGGCCGTTGCACTTCATATCCTGAAACAGGAAAAGAAGAAGGCAAAGAGTGCTCGTGCGGTCAAGGCGATCCTTAAACCGTTATCCCGCCAGTACGCTGACGGTCAGTCGCTGACTGAGATATTAGCCCCGGTGCTCCAGGGTTACCGCCGCCTGTACCGTGAGAAACTCAATCTGGACATGACGCCGGAGCAGGTGATTATGTTCCTGGTCGCCACTGATGGTGTGGAGAACCTGGAACAACACGGTTACAGCGTTGCGGGCGACTTCCTGACAGCTACGACAGCGTGATCCCATCCGGCGCAACGCCGGGCCAATCAAATTGCCTCAAACAGGGCAAACCAACCAAAAATCAAGGCCATGCAGGCCGATAGAGTCCTGATCGCACAACCGTGATCGCAGGAGCGAACCTGTATGCCTCAACGGAGGGGGAAAATTGAATGATTAATCTGCGATTCACACCTGAGCTGTTCGCCATCATCCGCACCAACGCTGCGGCTGAGGGGATCGGAGTCGGCCTGTACCTGGTTCGGCTAATTGAAAATACGTTAATTCCAAAAACTGGGAGAGAAAATGAGTGCAGCAGCAAAAACTAAAAATTACGACGTGGTTCCTACCAGCGTCCGCCGGATGACGAAGTTACATACCCCGGCAGGGGATATTAAATTCACGCCTCTGATGAAACTGATCTACTCGTACATATGGACATTCCAGGGGAATGAGAACAGGGGCAATGATGATCCGATTCATACCAATACTAACGTCATCGCCTGGGAAATGGGAATATCCGAAAGGGCGCTGATCGACGCGCTCAATGCGCTGGATGCTGCGAGAGTGGTGATAAAGGGAACCGTCAAGGTTCGCGGTAACGTCAACTCCAGCAATTACGTAGCGATCCCGCCTGCTTCCGTTGTTACATTGGGTGTCACTCCGCCCTCACCTGGCAAACGGAAGGTGATCAAAAAGGACAAAAAAACCGATGAAAAGGCCGCAGAGGCTGCAACGCAGGCAGAACCGCAGGCAGAACAGGCACCATCAACTGCTACACCGTCCACTGATGCGCCCGCAGGCACGCCTGCTGATCAGAGTCCTGACCTGGCCTCTGAGTCTGCCACACCTGCTGTTGGACAGCGCGATAGCGTGGTATTTGACGGCGATGCTGGCACTGATGGTAATAATGCAGTGAAGCAGCCGAAGATCTTTGATGATCGCGGCGTCATCACTGAGGCGTTTATCAACAACCTAAACAGCCTGACAGGATACGACGAACCACGCCGCAACGATGACGGCACATTGCAGAGTTTCCGTTACGTCTATGGGATAGCACAGCAAACACAGGATAAGCGGGACGGTGTTACCGTTCGCCCTCTTGATGGGTACATGGCAGAGGCCCAGCCTTGGCACATTCCGCCGCATCTGTTATCGACACCGATACCGATACCAGAGACGGAATACGAAGAAGATCCAAATTTTTAACGTGAGGAATAATGACGAATGATGATCGCAACGGCGTAAGCGCCGAACCAGAAAAGATTGACCCAGAAGAACAACTCCCAGACCAACCCGACCCAGAATTACCTGACCTCACCCGCCTATATAAACGGCGTTGCCGCGATGGCGACGTTATGCAGAGGTGCAAGCACATGTTGATCGCGGGATATTCTCCAGGACGCGTGGCATTGCTGCTGAGGCTACCGCTAGAAAAGGTGCAGGCACTGTACGAAAACAGCTATAACCCACGCTGCCGCAGATTCGCCAAAACCAATGCGTATACCAATTCCCGGTTAGCTCTGACCTCGTTCAATGAGGGCGCGGATATTGTAGATATCGCGGCGGCGCTTGGATTGTCGCTGTACTGGGTGGTGACCTCGCTCAGACAGAACGGTGTCACCGATGCCGCAATGGCTCCAAAGATGCCACCATACGACGATCCGTTGTACGTTGAATATCGGCGTGTGTGCGAGCGGAAAGCCGCGAGCAAATCACGGCCTATCCGCATAAATCCAGTAAGACGCCCCAGCAGACAAGCAGGGCAGACCGCGACGGCTTGATAGTTCCAGCATTGAACCCACTCGAACTTTTATCCCTGTTCCCTTTGGGCGTGGCGATTGGTCACGTCCTGAGATACCCAATACGATTGATATGGAAAATTATAATGAAAAATACTATCAAAACCGTTCGCGACTCCATCGCCGCAACCCTCAAGGGCAAGACGGTCGAACAGATGGAAGACGACGCCCGCCAGGCTGCTGTAAAAAGCGCCGTGGATGATTATCTGATCCGCTACCCGGATTGGAAACCGTCAACGAAGCCAGCAGTCGCACCAGTGACTAACACCAAGCAGAAAACCGCGAGGATCAAAAAGTCCCTTGGTGCTGGGGCAGGGACGTTTACACCCCATATTGTGGATGAAGAAGCCCTACATCGCGCGCGTGAGGCAGCACGAGCATTCCAGGCTGCTGATCCTGAGCGTTACGGCGACATCATCACCGCAGCGCCTATCAAGGCAGGATAAAGGTAGGGGGCGCTAATGCTTATCCTTTATCCTGCCGTCAATTACGCCGATAGTCACCGCGATCACCGAACTGAGCACCGACAAAATTAACGGCAAAATTAATTGCCTAAGTTATAGTTCCGTGATAATATTATATACAAGGTGATTAATGTCTCGAAAGAGACCGTACTACTGCCAGGTTTACGTTTCACCTTCCCGGCAGGCTGGTTCCCGAAGATGCCTCTTTGCACCAGCCCGCCACCATATTCAACGTATCTCCTGCCGTGGTATTAGCCTGCCGCGCTGGGGTTTGCCAAAATCCGGGCGTTCTCCCCCGGTCGCCAGCCTGCGTTATCGGCATCGAGCGCACGGCGGTGCGATTGGTCTCCTGCCGCCGTTGCCGCTCCCTCTTTTCTCTCTCAGAAAAATAAAAGGCCGCTTTGCGGTGCAGCATAGCTGCATCTTTTCATCTATATCGCGGCATTTAGCCACGGATGAAAAGACCGGATAACAACGATAAACGCTCATCGCTTTGTCCTCCGGGGCGGTCTCTCCCACCGCCTGATTTTTTCTGACTGAACCAGCGCCATGATGCAGCGGCGAGAACCGCCGTTAACTTCAAAGAAGTTAACCCGACAAAGGTCGGGCTGGAAGTACTGGCGTTAACGTCGAAGACGTTAACCGGGCTGAACTGACCCAGTAAAAAGATGCCGTCCAACGGGGCGGCATTTTTACACCCGTACTTCGTCAAAAATGGCGAATGCAGGAACCACACGGCCCACGGGCCAATAACCTTTATGGAGTGACAATATGCTTATGCACGAAGAAGATTTATCCCCGCAGGATGTGATCGCGTATCGCGATGATCCCGTGTTCTCGCACAAGACCCGGCTCTTCGCCACCTTGGCGGTTGATACCGTCCCCGGCACGCTTTTAGCCAGTGATGGCACGGCCTACGAATCAGGTGATGTTTTAATCGCACTGGATAGCCACAAGGCGGGCGCTAACGTCCCGGTCATTGTGGTGGATCGCGGCTGCATCCTGAGACGTAACGGCCTCCGCGCTGCTACTCCAGCGGCCCTGACCGCAGCGATCACTGCTATTGAAACCAGCGGCCTGAACCGCGTTTCTGAATAACAACTAACGATAAGGAAATCATAAAGATGACTATTTCAACCTCTGGCTTTAAGGTCAACTACTTCTCCGGCGCATATAAAGAACGCTTCGGGGACAACTTCCTGTTGCAGTCACTGGACATCTTCAAAGATAAGACAAGTCCACTGCCAAAAGTGGAATTGGACGAACTCCACGAGAATATGCAATCCGTTGCTGCCAGCGTTAACCGCTACTCTACCGAAGTTGACGTGACCGAACGTCCACGCAGCAAAAACCGCCTGATCGAAATTCCCCATTTTGTAACAACTGGAAACGTCGGTGCGGAATCATTCCAGGGTCGCCGCCGTACAGGGACTCAGCGCCAGACAGATATTAGTGAGCTGGTTTCCGATGAGGGCATCCGCCAGTACTTGAAGTTCCGGGCGACGAAAGAGGCATATTTAGCCCGTGCCCTGTTCGCCGGACAAGTTCTGTCTCCGTACACTCAGGACGCGGAAGTCCTCTCCTTTGAGGATGAGTTCGGTCAGACCCACGCAACTGCAATCGTGGACGCCACCAAAACAGGCAACGGCCCGTTGGAGGATCTGGATACCGCCGCTAATGCAATGCGTTTTGCCCTTGGCGGCTGGCTAAGTTCCATGCGTGGCGTGGTGGTGTTGTGTTCCCCGGAATCGTACAAGGCAATCAAATTCCATCCTTCCATGCTAACCCTGGTCAATCACGGCGTGCTGCCGGATAGCAACCTGTTCAACGCCAGCGTTAAGGCCAGCCTGCCAGCATTCCAGGCGATGACTATTGACGGCCTGACCTTCGTGAATACAGGTCTGCTGTATCGCGAGTTCATCCCGGCAGGGCAAGCGTTCATGGTTCCGGTGTTTGGTGCTAACAATCTGGTCGGTAGCGATCTGCAACCGTTCGAGTGTTACCACGGGCCTGCATCTCGTGATGCTCGCCTGGCGGCAGAAGAGACCGAAAGTCTGTTCTTCCAGTACGGCTGGGAAGATCATCTCCATAATCAGACCATTCAGTCAGAATATGGCCTGCTGCCGATCTGCTACAACCAGAGCATGATCACTAAGCTGACCGTGAACACCGCAGAAGGTTGATCGGCGAGGCAATAGCCCTACGGGATCACCCCAAAGGCTAACGGTCTTGGGGGCCATCATTGGCCCCTCCGTCATATATGGAGAGGTAACATGAAGATCGACATTATGGGCGTGGGCCAAACCAGGCTTCTGAGCTTCAATGTCAAGACGCTTGATGACGCAAGCATCCTTAACATCAGCGGGTTGTGTCGCAAGCTGGGCTGCAAGAGGAGTACATTCCTTTCGCGAGTGGCGAATTCGGGACTCGAAGCGGCAATTCTACATTTCACTGCGATCAAAAAGCAGCGGGATGTGCTCGCCACGCTATCAGAGAAAGACGCCGCTGCATTCCTTGCAGCCTGCAAGGCAGGCGATAGCAACACCAATAGCGCGAGCAACACCAGCAACAACGCCAAACACTAAGCCGGACGGGAAACTGCCCGGTTTTTTATTGAACAGAGTACTACATATGGTGTTAAATTAAATATGATGATCAATATGTGTGCTGTATGTATTGACAGGTTATTCATAATGAGCCATCATACAACGGTCAAAAAGTAGTCTTTCGTCAATACTTCTGTACTGGAGGCTCGTTTATGAGCGGTAAAGATTATAACGTGTACAAGGGAAGTGATGGTGTCTGGCGCGGTAAAAGGCAGGATGCAACCCGCGCGAGTGTTACTGGCACCACCCAAAGAGAAGTTTTTGAGCAAGTAAGAGATTTAGCGATAAAGAACGGTTCTGAGGTTTCAATTCATCGTGGTGATAACAATCAAATCCGCGACAAGAATAGTTACGGTAATGACCCGAGAAAAACCAAAGGCTGATTTACTTCTCACGCTTAAAACCGCCAGCATAGGCGGTTTTTTTACGCCCTCATCCGACAATATCGTAGCTGACCAACTCGACATATCTTGATAGCTCCACTGGTGACGCCGCATTTTTTGAGTACGTCTTGAAGGTCTCCGTTTTCCCGCGCTCATGGCCCATTAGAAGGGCTATCCTGTCCTCTGGAACCTGGTTCCGGTCAAGCTGCTGGGCCACTTCATGACGTAGTGAGTGGAACACCTTTCGTTCTGTTCCAGCTTCACCCAGCGCCTGCCGTTTAGCCCGTGTAAAACGCTGTGTATGCCATGTAGATCGCTTCCCGTCTGCACGGTCAATGATTGACGCACGGTAGAAAAGAAAGCCGTTATGTGGCTTCTGGAGAAGGGACTCCACCAGGTCAATAATGCGACTGTGAACCGGGATGATACGCGCTGCTGATTTGGTTTTTCCCTCCGTGACCTCGAAGCAAAGGACGCCCTCAATCTTGCGGATGTTCCCAACACGCAAAGAGCAAATTTCATTCAGTCTCATGCCGCTGTACATGCCGATCAGCGTGACCGCCTGCATCTCTTCGTCACCCTCCAGGGCGGCGAAGACCTTCGCTAACTCAGCATGGGTGAAAACTTCGTAGCTCACCTTGCTGCTTTTAGCTTCCAAACCATGACCACGCCAGGGGTTATCCTGTGGAGCGTCGTGATAGCGGTTACGGGCCAGATCCCAGATTTGAGCCAGGGCGCTGATATAGTTTTGAATGGTCTGGGGCGCTCTGTCGCTTTTCAGTTTATCCAGCCAGCCAGTTACCACGGTACGGTTTACATCCTTCAATTGAATATCGCGCTTCCGAAGATGGGACAATAAGACCTCGACGGCCTTATTCGTCTTCGACAGGGTGGTCAGTTTACGTTTCTCGCTGAATTGCAGAATGTACTGATCCCGCATAACCAGAAGAGATGGGCAAGCCTGCACTTGAGCGGTGAAGTTCAATTGTGTGGGCGGTGCGTCCTTTGCCTGTTTGCCGATGCCTCGAAGTTCATCAAGGATTAGCTCCACCCGTGAACCTGAACGTACTGGTTTAAGCTGATCGCGCAACTTGTACCATTCCAACGCGATGGCATCCCGGAATAAACGCGCCTGACGAATGTCGCGAGTCGCTGTTGACCTCATGAAGTATGTCTTATTGCCGAAGTGTGCCGCCATGTATGCCGGGACAGCTATGCGTACCATGTACACACCAGACGGATCGAGAATCAGATAACGATCGCGTTTGTCCTTCGGTTTTCCCCTCTTGTGATCCATGTAAACCCCTGCTATTTTGCTGGGGCAATCTGTTGGCGAAATTGGCTGTACGAACCGTAGGTGCGTAACAAGTTAGTGATGATAATCAATGACTTGTTAGACGCAGTTGATTCAAAATCAACCGTAGAAATACGTGCCGGTTCGAGTCCGGCCTTCGGCACCAAAAGATACAATCAAGTCGCTCAAGGGCGGCTTTTTTTGTGTCTTGATTTCTATCTATGCAACTTCTGAAAACCTGATAGCCGTGTAGTTTGGATGGGATCGAAGCGAAAGTTGTATAAAGTAGTATTTGGTGCCTTGTTCTTGCAAAACTATGATGACTTAATTATACCTTCATTGGATATAAAACCGAGGGAGAGTCATCGATGATGTCATTTGATACACATGCTGCTATGGATATGATCACCCACTCAACGGGGGGGTTTAGTTATGATACTCTTGCCAGGGCTTTGATTTCTAATAAAAAGGCCAAAGCAGGTGGATGTTTGTTAAAAGATTGTCAAGAATTTTGCGAATATTTAGAATCCCAGGGAGTTATCAAACGTAATGCCCCGTGTGATAGGGATGAAGATGTTTATTATGAGTATTCTCCACATTAATTGAATTCGTGATAGGTTACGATAAAAGTTTTTTACCTAATTAGGCTTGCAACGAACCCCTACATACGGTAGCTTTGCGGGGGGATTCTTGAGGGTAATATTGTGAGCCGACTAAATCTGATTACAAGTTGCACTAATAGCAAGCATAATAACGGTCATTCAGTACTGAATCTTGCCATCTTTTCTGAAAAATATAAAACGCCGAAAGGTTTGATTCATGCCTGGGGTGAGGCCGTAAATTCGGCTCTATCGACGAAGTTAGTTGTTCCTGTAGAAAAGTTATATAAGGGGGGGCATTGGTCAACGGCAATGTCAATATATGACGCTCAACCCATTGAATTATGGGTTCTTTCAGCTGGTTTTGGACTGTTGAAACATGGGGATGCTATAGTTCCTTATCAAGCGACATTTGCTACAGGACATAAAGATTCCATACCTCTTTTTTCCGATAAATATGGAAAGAAATCCTTTCATCAAGAATGGTGGGGAAAATTAAATGAAGCATCCCCATTAAAAAAATCTCATCCTGTATCCTTATCTGACTTAATGATGGATAAGTCCGATGAGTATTTTATTATCTGTGCATCACCTGATTATATAAACGCAATAAACATGGATTTAATGAAAGGCATCTCTTACTTAAAGGATGTCGATAGACAGTTAATCATTATATCTTCTTCGCAGGCTAAATTTTCTTTGAAAAAAAACCTATTGGTAAGCAATAAATCAATCGCTGAGTTTTTTAACAGTAATATGCTTATGTTAAATATTAAAATAGCTCAGTATGTAATTGAACAGTTTATGAGTATGGATGATGGCCATTTAGGGTTGCTTGCTGAGCGTCTTCGTTCAACATTTTCAGTACTGCCTAAAAAGCATACTGTTCGCGGGGTGCGCAGGAGACCAGAAGAGGTAACTATTTGGATTTCTTCGTATATACATGCAAATCCTGATGGAAGTGCTTCCCGGGCACTTCGGTCATTTCGTGATCAAGGCAATAGTTTTGAAGAGAAGCGGTTTCGAACGCTGTACCAGGCAGTTTTGTTGACTAATCGGTAATGTCGCAGCAATAAGACTATGCTAAAATCTCACGTTTTTTGACAGTAAAAGGCGTCACAGGAGATCAGTGTTGTCGAAGCTAAAGTATTTTTTCCCGGATAGTCAGGATTTTATCGATCCTAGTTTCGACTTCCTTCGAGAAACGCGCAATGAACATCGTGTTCGCCAGCGTGACGACCTCTATCCGCATGAGGTTTTCCCCCACCCTTATGATGGAATGCTAGTTTCGAAAGCGGTTGTAGATGGCTTAGGTCGCGGTGAAAGTAAATATACGCGAGCACAACGATTACGGTACTTCCGGAATGGAATGAAACATTTCTTTCGTTTGCCAGAGACGATGCAAACAATGGGAGACTGTGGTGCATTTACTTATGTAAATCAAGATGTTCCTCCATATCGCGTCGAAGATGTTATTGAATTCTATGAAACATCCCGCTTTAACTACGGGGTATCACTTGACCATATCATTTTTGGCTACGAAAAACCGGGAGAATCTTTCTCAGGTGAGGTGTTGGCAGAATGTCGTCGTCGCCAGGATATCACCTTGACTCTGGCGCAGGATTTTTTAGTTAAATCGCAGAAGAGTTGCTTCACGCCCTTTGGCGTTGCGCACGGTTGGAACAAGGCATCTTACAGACAATCAGTAGAAGCACTGCTGGCTATGGGGTATAAGAATATCACCATGGGGGGGATGGTGCCCCTGAAAACGGCGCAGATCCTTGAAACCTTGGAAGAGATTAAACCACTTCTCAAAAGTGATACCCGGGTTCATCTGCTTGGTATTGCACGTCCGGAGAGCTTTACGGATTTCATTCGTCTTGGTGTTACCAGTATCGACTCAACAACCCCCCTTCAGCAGGCGTTTAAAGATCGCAAGAATAACTACCATACGCCTGAGGGACGGGCTTATACAGCTGTGCGTGTGCCGCAGTTCGATGCCAACCCTAGTCTCAGTCGTAAGATAAAATCTGGCGTTATTGACCAGGATGTGGCGCGTCTTCTGGAAAAAGATGCCATGCATGCCTTGGTTGAATACGATAAAGACGCGTTGTCGCTAGAAAAAGTTCTGGAGGCTGTAATGGCCTATGAACGTCTACACTCGGGTGAAAAAGAAGCGGAGAAGATCCGTGCCGATTACGAACGTACGCTTGCCGACCAACCTTGGCGGAAGTGCCAGTGCAATATCTGCAAATCCATTGGGATTAACGTGATTATTTTCCGTGGCGCCGAGCGTAATCGCCGTCGCGGATTCCACAATATTCAGGTGCTGTACAGTCGCTTGCAGCACACATTGTCATTACGCTCAGAGGATTAATCATGAGTGAGTTTCGTGTCCCCGCCCTGCGTATTCGTCAGGGTGAGAAGAGACAGCTTTACAGCTTGGCCATTGAAGGCAAACAAATCAGCAAAATTGCTGCGATTTCACGCATTCGACGCGGAGATGAGAACCTGGTTGGTTATCAGCGTCCGGAAGTACGTAGCCATATTAAGGAAATCCAGCGCTATATTGAAAGCGCGAATCCGATGATCCCCAACCCCGTCATTATCGCTTTCGATCAGCGCGTACGCTTTGAACCGCTGCTGGAAAACAGTGATATGGGGCATCTCGTTATTCCGTATTCTGAGGAGGCAAACTTCGACAAACCGGGGTTTATCGTTGATGGACAGCAACGTACAGCTGCGTTAAGAGAAGCGGACATCAACTCTTTTATGATGCCGGTATCGGCATTTATCGCCAATGATGCAGAAGAACAACGCGAACAGTTTATGCTGGTGAACTCCACCAAACCGTTGCCTAAAACGCTGTTGTACGAACTGGCTCCGCATACGCATGGCCGCTTGCCTTCCGATCTGCAACTGCGCAAATTCCCTTCACTGCTGACACAGCGTCTTAACTTTGGTGAGGGGCCATTGGCTGGGCGAATTAAGACTGCGACCAACCCGGACGGAGTGATTGCTGACAACTCAATGATCAAAATGATCGACTCCAGCCTACGTGAGGGAGCATTGTATCGCTTTCGTGACCCGGCAACTGGACTTGGCGATGAAGCCAAAATGGTCAAGTTGCTGAATAACTTCTGGTCTGCTGTAGAAACTGTGTTTACTGACGATTGGGATAAAAAACCTCGTTACTCTCGCTTGTTACACGGTGTGGGGATTCTTGCTCTCGGTAGCCTGATGGATGAAATTGATCAAGTGCATCAGGAGTACAAAGGGGAACCAGGATGGACCGAGATCCCTTCCTATTCCCGCTTTGTGGAAGAGTTAAATCGTATCAAGCCGCTTTGTGCATGGAGTAGTGGAGTGTGGAACTTAGGCACGGATATTGATGGTCATCCGATCGTTCGTAAGTGGAACGAGGTACAGAATCTATCGAAAGATATATCGTTGGTTACAGATTATTTGGTAACCAATTATATTAAAACAGCTAATACTGATATTTAATCCTTAAGTTAAATCTAAAGCCTCATATTGTTAAATAGAGGCTTTATTTTTTAATGAAATTATTTCATGATGGTACTAAGAGAGAGGTAATGAAGGTTTGTTTGGTTTACTTTAATTTGACGGTATTAACAGATTGATTTAAATCTCTAAGTTATGTGATCAAGATCACCTACTAATTTATGTAGTGGCCCGACCTCTCCCTCCTGCAGATTTGCTTCATTGGCCCATTCGCCGTATATTCATTCTAGATTTATTCGTGTTTTGCGAATTACTTTCATTTCCTGACTGTTTAACAATCATAATGACTACACATACTGTCGCGTTTGCTGAAGGTGACCTGGTAATATCGCCATTATTTGACGGTATTGCTAAAATTGTGAGTATTCTCTCAACTGAGCGTGCTGAGATTGCCTGGTTCTACTCTCCTTTAGAGGAGGAGATTAACCGTCAGGAGGTGGATATCCGCGCACTGACGGCAGCGACGCTCTATGAGGAAAGCACCGTTTATTTTCGCTCTCCTGATAGTGGCATCTGGTGCCGAGGCCGCTATGGCGGGCCCCGTCCAGACAATAAGCATTTGCTGATTATCCGTTCGGGCGACCACGCGGTCGTTGATTTGGCGGAAATGTACTACCCCAACTATGGGCAAGGGCAGGCAATGAACCCCGCTCATTTTCTGGCGGCACGCTCAAATGATGCCCCCTATTTCTACCCCCTGCGGGAAAAATTTGTCAGTGCGTGGATCAAACAGCGCGCTGCCTGTCGGTCAATGTCGTCGTTAATCAGCAGTCGTGTAGAGATTGAACCTCATCAAATAGCGGTTGTTCGCCGCATTCTTCAGGACCAGAACCCTAAATATCTGCTGGCAGACGAAGTCGGATTGGGCAAAACCATCGAAGCGGGATTGGTCATCCGCGAGCATATTCTGGAATGTAAACGTGAAGCTCGCGTACTAGTGGTGGTGCCGCAGGTATTGCAAGGACAATGGACGCAGGAACTGGTCGATCGCTTTGCTCTACAGGAAGTAATGAGCGGAGGGCGAAACAACCAGGTCCGTCTGTGCTCTCCGGAAGAACTTTGCCAGCCAGAACTGATCGGCTGGAAGCCCACAATGATGGTAATCGACGAGGCCCATCAATTAGCCCGGCAGGCATGGGTCAATGATGAAGACGAACAGGCACAGTATGCCGAAATGACTGCGTTGTGCCATCAGGCCCGCATTGTGTTGCTCCTATCTGGCACGCCGATGCACGGTAACGAACGTCACTTCCTGGCAATGCTGCACTGCATAAATCCACAGGCGTGGCAACTTAATGCTGTGGGAATCGAAAAATTTATGCGCCGCGTGGCAGAGCGCGAGCGTCTGGGTGGAATTTACAGTTCTTTGACCCCTGAAACGCCAAATGGGGTACTGGAAGAGGTTATCGAAGAGTTACGTCAGCTTTTTGTTGACGATGAGCAACTGCAGGCGCGGATTGATGTGCTGAGTCCTCTGGTCGACTTTTTTGCTCCTGATGAAAGCGAAGAGCGAACAGCGGCCATTCTGGTATTACGCCAGTGGATCGGCGAGCGCTACCGTCTTTTTCATCGCTTGCTACGTAACCGGCGTGAAGATCCCGCGTTGGAATATCTCTTTCCTGGGCTGGCCGGCCTGGAAAAATGTGTCTGGCCCGTCGCCTCGACCGAGCTCACGCTGGATGAAACTTTTGATGCCTGGCGTGCCGCAGCCTTACGCAATCCCGTGCAACACCAACATCTAGATGCCACGACGCTTGATAAATGGATAGATGCGCTATTTCTCAACCCGCTGGTGATGTCCCGCCTGGCTAAAAATGCACTGGCAAACGGGACAGCCAGCGAAGAAGAGTCCAATTTTCTTGAGCAGATTATTGAAACGTCCCAGCAAGAGCAGAAAGCCAAAGATGCGGCGCTAATGAAGGCGCTGACCGGTTGGTTTGAAAAATGTCCTGATGGCAAAGCGGTCATCTTTTGCGGTGAAAGCTCTGAAGCCGCCTTCCTATCTACCAAACTGCAAGTTCAGGCCCCCTGGGCGGTGGTTCGTCATTCGCCGGGCCTGCGTAAGCAGAGCGAACTTCCGGATGACAGTTGGCAGGTACTGATCTGTGACAGGCGCGGTGAAGACGGACTGAATCTGCACGGAAAAAATCGTCTTGCGGTCCATTATAGTCTGAGCCGCGACTTTAACCGTTTTGAACAGCGGTTGGGGCGCTTTAACCGCTATTCTGGAAATCTACGCGGCGTTAAGCCTGTGAAAAGCCTGATTTTACTGCCGGAGCGTGATGGGCTACGTGCTGAATGGGTGAAACTACTGGACGAAGGCACGGGATTGTTTCATCGAAGCGTCGCCAGCCTGCAATTTGTTCTGTCTGAACAATTAGAGATGGTATGGCGTGATTACGTCGGGCAGGGGCTTGCCGTCTTCCATGAGGCGCAACAGCGCCTTTCGGGAGAAAACGGCTTCATCGCCCAGGAACGTAAGCGCGTACTGGCTCAGGAAAACTTGTTATCCATGGAGCAGGAGGTCATTGCTGCACGCGAGTTTTCTGAGCAACTGGCCGAATCTGAAGATGAGGCTGAAGCGCAGGCAAAAGATATGCTGACCTGGATGCGCAAGGCATTAGGGTTTAAGCGAGAGCAATATCCTGAAGGAGGATTTCGTCTGCGCTTCGAGCGTGGCGAATATCAACGGCAAACACTGGTGGACGTAGGAACGTTTATTGATAACTGTCTGCTTGGTCTGGATTTTTCAGAAGGATATCCCCCTTCCACAGCGTTGATGAGCTTATCTCGAACGGAAGCCGGTAACCACAAACACGTTTACCCCTTGCGCTATGGACAGCCTTTTGCCGAAACCGTATGGCAATTGATGCAGAGCGATCCGCGTGGAGCAAGTATGGCGCTGCTTCGGGTTCTCTCCCCAGCGGTTGCGCTGAAGCAACCGCGCACCTGGTTCCATTTTCAGTGGCTGAGTGAAGCGCAGGTTGAAGGTGAAAACCAGCTAGCCGCGCAGCGTCGTGGTGATGAGTGCTTCAGCCCGGAGGTTCACAATTTCTGGCTGGATGACGGTGGAAAAGAGGCGGATCCGCAGGTCGTTGTTTCCCTGCTGGATAAACCTTACGATGAAGATGGCAATAGCTTGTTCCAGGATATTAATCTTCGGGAAGAGGTCTGGATGCGAATGCCGGATTGGTTTGAGCCGCATAACTGGAAAGAGACCGTACTTGCTGCCGCGGAGCAGGCCCGGAGAAACGTGGATGCTCACTATGGCGATCGCCCCGTCCGCCATCAATTGCTTGCAATGAAGGCGATTATTCTGTGTACCCGCGACATGCTGTAATCGGAAGCAACCATGGAAAATCAATGGCAACAACTTCGCGCGGTTCTGAACGGAGAACATAGCGAACGCGACGGGCTGAGTGGTCAGTTTTTTAACCGCCTGCTTTACTGTCTGGATGATGTACAGGCGGGAGAATGCGACCGCCTGCACGCATTTTATGATGCGCTGCAATGCGCACGGGCATTTGGGCTGATGCCGTTAAGGCTTCCGTACCGACACCTTATCGAAGGCGCAATGCTCCAGCATTTTGGTTTGAGACGGGATCGTGACTACCCAGGTGAACTGTTTCTGACGCACGAAGCGGAAGAGATTGATCCCTCTCTCTTACCCGTCTGGAAAGGCGAGCAGCGCCGTTTTCTGGAAACCCCACCGCTGGATGTCCTTTTGCCCTCTGTACTCAACGATCCGCGTTATACGCACTACACATCTGCAGGGCAACAGCAGGCGGTACGCACGGTGTTGACCAGCGACAGAGATAAAACGCTGCTGGTGAATCTGCCCACCGGAGCCGGCAAAACCTTTGTGATTCACTCCCAGATGCTGACTTCACCGCGCAGGCTCCTGACGCTGGTGATTGTGCCAACCGTAGCGCTGGCAGTTGAACAGGCTCTGCGGGCGCAAGAGGTGATGCAACAGGCCGGGCAGGATCACGGTGGCAGCTACGTCTGGCATAGCGGCCAGTCGATTGAAGAACGGAATATGATGAAGTTGCGGGTGGCGTCCGGCGAGCAGCGAGCGTTATTTTGCTCTCCGGAAGCAGCGACAGGCGGGCTCTTGTTACAGCTTTTCTCGCTTGCGGAGCGCGGACTACTGGGCGCCGTAATAGTGGATGAAGCTCACCTTATCGATCAATGGGGGGCGGAGTTCCGTCCCGAGTTTCAGCTACTGGCACCCCTGGTGCGATCGTTGAAGGCTACCTCGTCAGACGGTGTCAAAGTCGTTCTGCTTTCTGCCACGTTTAGTCAAAGCACCCTGAATACGCTCAAAGCGCTCTTTGGCGGTAAACGACAGGCATCAGTGATTGAAGTGAACGGCAGTTTTCTGCGTCCGGAACCCGTGTGGTATGTCAGCGAAGCTGTCAGCCACGAGGATTACCTTACGCAGGTGGAAAACGCTATTGCTCGCTTGCCGGCGCCAATGATCCTCTACACCACCGAAGTGGAACAGGCCAAATTCTGGTACCAGTATCTACGTGAGCGTGGTTATCGGCGATGTGGATTATTCCATGGTGCAACGCCAATGCAGGAACGCGAAGGTCTTATCCACGCTTGGCGTAACGATGGGCTGGATATCATGGTGGCGACGTCGGCATTTGGCGTGGGGATGGATAAAAATAATGTCCGTTCCGTTCTGCATGTCGCAGTGCCTGAAAATTTTGATCGTCTCTACCAAGAGAGCGGTCGTGGCGGTCGTGATGGTAAAGCATCGGTCGCTCACATTATTTTCCATCACAAACAACTACAGATCGCACGCAACATTAACCGAACCAAACTGATCGGGGCCAGCAAAGGTTATTTGCGTTGGGCCAAGATGCACCAGTTGCGCGAGCAGCATCAACCTGGTCAGTTCACCGTCCCGCTACGCGCGAAGCATGCCGACATTCGCATGGATTCGCAGAGCAATGTGGACTGGAATCTGCGTACCTTACTGTTAATGCAGCGCGCCGGTTTTATCGATATCACCTATCCACCGCCGGATCTTAGCGCTATCGCCCCGGACGAGTGTGATGAGTCCAGGGTCCATGCGTGGTTTGACCATTATTTCAACCATATTCAGATTTCTGTTCTCCGTGACGGCCATATGGATGAAGCGCAGTGGCAGAAGGAGATTCAGGCCCACCGTTCGCATGAACTGGCGATGCGAAAACAGGGATTTAGCGCATTAGAAGGGTGGCTCAATGACCCCACAATATCGTTGTGCCAGACGTTAGCGCAATTTTATACCCTCGATGGCTTTGTGCCGGAAATAGCCTGTGGCGGGTGTCCGGCCTGTCGAAGTAAAGGGTATCCTCCCTTTACTCCGACGCTCGGTCGTATAGCACACGTGACGGGCGAGACGGTGCGGAACGTCATGGGAAATACGCAACGCGTTTATTATTCTACGGCGCTGACGAACAGACTACTGCTGCGTCAGTGGAGTGACTGGATTGCCCGACTGCTGACCAATCGCCAGATTCAGGCTATCCGCGCCAGCCAGAGCGTGCTCGCCCGGGTTGGTGAGGTCCTGCCCGCAGGTTTGCCTTTTTGGTGTTCACTTGCCGTTGATGAAGAAAACATCTGCTGGGATGAACTGGTGCTGGTGTTGCCCGGCGAAACGATGCCTGAACTGGACATTTTCGCCAGCATCAATCGCATTATTGTTGCACCGGAACGTTTACAAGAACCGGGCTACCGCGGGCGTAACTGGTGGGATGTTGATACCGGTGCCGTGGCATTAGAACAATTTAAGAGGAATATCAGCTAGTGGCAATTACCAATAACGCTGCTCCAGGGAGCCAGATCCGTCTGCTCTGCATGATCGATCGGGTGCTAAATCGGCGACTCGGACAGGCCATCCCGATGGCAGATTTGATTGAATTACTGCGTCCGGAGATGCTGCCCGTCAGCGACGGGGCGAGAAAACGCCTGCCTGCGGAAGTCTCTTTCTGGGCAAAAGAAGGGTTATGGAAAAATGAGAGCGCTGGCCTCAGTCAACAGTCGCCACTTTCCAGCGAACGTAATCTGCCCGCACGGGTTTTGCGTACGTTAATTGACAGTGAGAAAACGACGTCGCTGCTGACCGGAACGCGCGGTCAGCCCTTGCTGATGTGCGTTACCTCCATGTTGGCACAGGACAAATATACGATCCGTGGAAACACGCCGCTGACAAAAGAGGCGGTGCCGATGGCCGTTGGCCCGATGATTAACAATAAATTAGCCGGTGAGGGGCGACGTAACCTCAACTTCTCTAACGAAGCAGAACCCTTCCTGAGTTACGCGTATTTCCTTGGCTTTACAGAGCCTTATCTTAACGGATGGGTGATGGACCCCACCCGCGCCATTGAAGGGGTTTTGGATAACCTGTCGCTTACCGCCGCGATGCCAATTCAGACATTCCTCAGCCAATTGGTAGAGCTTCTGCCAATGCTGGATGGAGGAGCCTACCGCCAGCAGGTTGAACCGATGATCTCCGCTGACAACTGGCAACCGCTGGAGAAACATATGATCAGCGCCGCGTTGAGCCAGGCGCTGCTCCGGCTTGAACTGACAATGCAATTGGTTTTCACAACTCGTTCCGATGACCTTGACGCCATGGTCCTGCAAGCTCCGGATGGCAGCCTACGCCGTATCAGTACCGTGAGCCCAGGGGGGGCCAGAAAATGAGAATGATCGATTACTGGCCTTCCCTGCAAAACATCAATGAATGTATTCGCACCGAGGCGGAAGAGCTGGCGGAGTACACCTTACTGGCAGTGCATCAGCCAGTGAATTTGCTGCGTCTCGATAAAGACGGCAATAACCTCGGACATGCGAAAGAAGAAGATTTGCTCAACCACTTTCTGCAAACGCCGCGTCCAATTCCGATTGTGGGCAAAGCCGGAGTGGGTAAATCACACATCATCCGCTGGCTGGATGCGAAACTGCGGCTGCGTAAGGAGTACAAAGACAAAAAGTGGCATATTGTCCGTATTCCAAAAAGTGCCAGCTTGCGTGAGGTTCTCACCTCTATGCTGGCGGGCCTGGAGGGCGAGATCTTTAACGAAGCGCGGGAAGACATCAATAAGGTGTCGGAAAAACGTACGCCTCGCGAGATCGCTGAATGGCTGCTGATGCTGATGGGGCAAGAGCTGCGCAACCTGCATGAACGTAACAAGCAGGATATGGAAGCGCTGAAAAAACAGATGGCGGGTAGTACGCCTGAGCAGTTAATAGCTATCAAACCACAGGCGATCCGGCTACAGAAAATCCACGTCCACGCTGAAGATAATGCATTGCCAACGCTGATTAACGATGCCTACTTCAAGCAGTTTTTACTGAAAGAAGAGCATTGTCTCTATCGCCTTGCCAACCGTCTGACCAACGGTGCAACCAGCAGCGATCTCGACGAGGGGGAACAGCAACTCCAGGCCAAAGATCTTGATTTTAGCTTTAATATTAACGATCTCAGTCTGCCTGCGCGTCAGTATATTCAGAAAAGCCGCCTGAATACTCATGAGGACGGGCGCAAAGATGCTTCGGAGATTCTCAACCTGGTGCTGGTTAAAGCGACGCAGGCGCTGTTTAACCAGCTCTTCAACTTCCGTGGCCGCAGTTTTTCTGACCTGTTTACCCAGATCCGTCAGGCGCTACATGAAAAGCAGATGACGCTGATGGTGCTGGTAGAGGATATGTCACTCATCACCGCGATCGAGGATGTACTGATCGACAGCCTAGAAAGGGAAGGAATTCGCGACGGGAAAGAAGTGCTATGCCCGGTGTGTTCAGCTATTGCTGTTACTGACGGTTATCAGGGGTATGCCCGCCGTCGTCAGGGGATGCTAGATCGCGCGAAGGGGGAATGGGTGATCGAAGAGGTAGGGACCGGGCGCGAAGAGACGCGACTGCGTATTGTAGATTTTTGTGGTCGATACATCAACGCGGCCCGCTTTGGGGGTGAAGCCTTACGCCAGCGTTGGGAGCAATCTGCTGATAAATCACACTGGCCACCTGACTGGGAAGCCAGCGCAAACGGCGACGAAATGGCTGAAGAGTTTGGTCGCAGCGAGCAAGGCTTTTCGCTGTTTCCCTTCAACACCAATGCTATCCATGCATTGGCAGAGACATTCTGCCGCGACGATCGCAACGAATTAAAATTCAACCCACGTCAGATCATCAACCAGATTCTGTTGCGTGTACTGCAGCACTGTCGCCGTGATGCCGACGAGGGACGTTTTCCGCCGCCGCATCTTGGCGATGTTGCGGCGCCAGCAGGGCTTCGAAGCTGGCTGTTCCGTCAGGGCTTCGCCGACACCGAGCGTGCTGAATCCGTGGTCGCGCTGTGGGGTTATCCCGCCGATTCCGATGGCACTCTGGCAAGCACTCTGCCGCCTGAAGTTGCCCGCAGTTTCGGTTTAGACGATCTGGCTCAGGTGTTGGAAAACACAAAAAGTGCTCCGGTTCATATTCAGCCGGTGGTGCCAACACGGGTGACCAAAGTTGAGCCGCAGGTTAAAAAAACTGTTAAGTCAGAACCCACAACAGTTAAACCGAAAGTGATAGAAGATAAAGATACCCTGGCTATCCGAGCGCTGGATGCGGCGGTGGGTGATTGGATGCTGAAAGGTGCGACGCTTGAGATCGATCCCGCGCGTTATATCAAAAGTTCCCTGGCCTTCTTCTTTGATAAGCGCGTCGTGGCGGAATGGGCGGGCAGTACCTATCGGCCAACACTTTGGTTAGGTAAATCCAATTTTGTCGCCGTTGAGTTACCTAACGCACAGGGCAACCGTGGCGTGCATGTGGTTAAATTTATTCCTCAGGCCGAATACGATAAGCGCTCGGTGCAACTAACGGATGCCGCGATGGCGTTAGCACGGTTTGGCTACTACAGAGAAAACTCCTTATCTAAAACCGAGGACTGGAGCTACGCAGATGGCAAAACGGATTACCTGATTATTCAGAGCTTCTGCGATCGCTGGGTTAACTATGCGCTGACCGAACTCGTTAAGCATAAGCGCAACGATCTGCCGCTGCTGCTCAGCGAGCAGATTGCGCTGGCCGACGCGCTGGGTGCCATTAAAACGGCGGATGGTTCGAAAGAGGTGCTTGCACGACTGCTGCAAAACAGCAAAACGCTTTCTGTGCAGTTTCGTTCCGGTATCACGAAGGCAATCACTGAACTGCGGGCAGAGGCATTAGCGAAGTGGGATGATGCCCAGGACGCATGGCTCAGCCTTGTGGCGCTAAACGATCATGCGCTGGAAGGCGATCTCCTGCTAAGTGCGATACAAAAGGCATTGAAGAAACGCTCAAAAAATACACATGCCGCCGTGGTGAAAAAGTCGCTCAGTGAAATCCGCCCCATACTGGATACCGCTGCTCTGTTTGCCGACTGTGAAAATGCGGATGATTTTTCCGAACTCGTCACCGGTTTGGCTACGTTAGTTAAATCTCTTGGAGACAGCGGCGATTATCCTGCGGATATCTCCCCGGACAGCAGCACGCTGACGGATTCACTGAGTGCGCTAACGGAGGGGGGGATCTGGATGACGATCCTCAAATTGCGAGGCATTAATCAATCTGAAGATCCGCTGCGTCAATGGCAACTACTTTGCGAACTGGACGGTGTTTTAATTAACCGGCTCATGATGGCAATGCAAAGCTGGCAGCAGGTACACAAACGTGTACTGGCGAATATTACCGCCTACAACCATTCACACGGTGGGCATCAGATCAGCGAATTTCGCACGCAGATTGAAAGCTCGTTGCAGGAACTTCATCAGGTCCTCGACGCCATGCAGTCCGTTGCAGGGGAACAGTATGACAACGCTTAAGACCCAATTTACGCAACTGCGGGAGCAGTATCAGATAAAACAGCAGGTTCAGTCGCTGGAAGAGGTTTACGATCGGTACCGTACCATACGTGACGGCTTGCTGGATGTTGCCGAACCGCTGCAAAAAGCCCAAAAGAAATTTGAGGTGATCGGCATGCTACCGGAACCACATTCCACTATCGATTTTTCGCAAGAGGCGGCGCTTTTTGGCGGTGCCAAAACGCAGTTGGATGCTTTGACGGCACGCTTCAAAGAAAGTGGCGATAAAACCGAGCAGAGCGGGTTTTGGGAAACGGTGCGGGTTCTGAAGAGTGTACAGGAAAGTATTGATGATAAGGTGGATGCAACTTGGAAAGCGTTTGTTGCCGATCTTGAAGCACGCGCAATGCTGGATTCCGTCTTTCTGGAACAACAGCGCACGCTAGGGAACGTGTTGGTGTATGACGATTATCGCAAAGCGCGCGATAACTTTAATCGGCAGAAGTTAAGCGGACCAGACAGCCTGTCGGTGGTAAAAAACCTGCAGAAGTATAGTGATGAGATGGTCGCGCTTAAACGTTCAATGGACCCGGATGCGCCAGACGATGTTCTGCGCTTTTTTGAGGCGTTGGACAGACATAATCATGCCTCGCTTACGCTGCTGACGCCGGGCGTGATTGCCTGGCTGGAAGAAAAAGGTATGCTGCCAGCGTTTAACGTGACACGTAAGAGAATGATTTAATGAAGGGAATCGAGCTTTCGCTTTTGCAACGCGTGCTGGATGCGCTGGAAGAACAAGAAAATGCGCTCCTGGTATGGGGCGACACGGGCGGTTTTTTTAATCTGGATGAGCTGTTAAGCACTATCGGACGGGTGTTACCTGAAGAAGATGCTGAAAAGGTTCTGGATGAGATGCTAGACGCCGCCATGTTGATTCAGGTGCCGCACATCAGTGGCACGCCTGTCTGGCGAACCCGAATGGGGGAAACGGTCCATCTCATGCGCAACCTACGCCAGTGGATGCATGAGCAAAAGCTGGAACAGAGCAAAACGCTGGTATCGGACTATCGCTTTATTCGTCGACCGCGCAGCTATCCCGATCGCGTTTACGAACCGGCAACGCTGATTACCGACTGGAAAAAACAGCTGAACTTAAGCGATCGCGTCTGTGACATTATGCTCCAAGCCTTGGTGTCAGATAAGCCCTTCTTGCTGGCGGGTTTTCAGGTTCGCGCGACCGAACGCATTATGCAGTGCTGGCTGGATCATCAGGTGAAAAGCAATACGGCCAGCGGGACAATCGTCTGTGCTGGCACCGGTAGCGGTAAAACGTTGTCGTTTTACCTGCCTGCGCTAACCCGTCTTGCCGAAGAGATTTGTAACAACCCTGAGCGCAAGGTGCGCATTCTCGCTATCTATCCGCGAAAAGAACTGCTCAAGGATCAGTTTGCCGAAACGTTTTCACAGTGCCGCAAGCTTGACGAATTTATGCTGACGGCCGCCGGACGCAAGATTCGTATCGGTGCCTTTTTTGGCGATACACCGGTGAAGGCGGAATGGTCGAAGAAAGACGTTAAGGGGAAGATTGGTCTACCGTTCGGCCTGATGAAATGCCAGCAGCCCCACCCGCAGTATCCTAAGCAGACTTGCGGAGGGGCGCTCATTTGGCGTCGTGAAGACATCTATGACGAGCGTGAGGTGCTTACCTGTACGCAATGCCAGCATCAGCTGGATCAGAGTGAAATCATGATCACCCGTAATGCGCAGCAACATCGCGGCGACGCCCCGGACATTCTGTTTACTACGACGGAAATGCTGAACCTCCAGATGAACTCCACCTGGAGTAACCATCTGTTTGGTGTCGGTGAAGGCTATGGGCCAACGCTGGTTCTGCTCGACGAGGTCCATACCTACAGCGGAACCACCGGCGCACAAACCGCGCTGCTGCTGCGGCGTTGGATGCAGCGCACCGATTGTTTGCCGCATTTTGTTGGACTATCGGCAACGCTTGCTGACGCGCAGCACTTCTTTGCCAGGCTGGTGGGTGCTCCTGAAGAGGAGGTAGCCCTGATCCAGCCCTACGCGGAAGAGATGATCGAAGAGGGGGCTGAGTACCTGCTGGCACTGCGAGGCGATCCTGTCTCTGAAACGGCATTACTCTCCACCACCATCCAGGCCAGTATGCTAATGGCGCGCATGCTGGATAGCAAAGCGAACAAGTCACAAGGTACCTGGGGGAAGAAAACTTTCATCTTCACTGATACCCTCGACGGTAACAACCGATTGTACCACGACCTCAGCGATGCCGAAGGCTGGGAGACGGGGCCAGGAAAGCCGCGCATTGATCATTCACCGTTGGCCGTGTTACGTAGTCCTTTTGATAAAAGGGCATCTGAGCGGTCGAAAACTGAACTGGGGCAGAACTGGAAGGCAGCTATGGATATTGGCCACGACCTCGCGGAAAACAAAGTCATTTCCCGAACGTCGAGTCAGGATGCCGGTGTTGATGCATCAGCAGATGTCGTGGTCGCCACTTCTTCTCTCGAGGTGGGATATAACGATCCGTTGGTTGGTGCCGTTCTTCAGCATAAGGCGCCGAACGATGTCGCCTCCTATTTGCAGCGTAAAGGACGTGCCGGTCGTCCAAGAGGCATGCGCCCCTGGATGCTGGTGGTGCTCTCCGAGTTTGGCCGCGATCGTGTCGAGTTCCAGCGTTATGAAGGGCTGATGAGCCCGGAGATCAAACGTCAGGACCTGCCGTTGGGTAACCAGCACGTGCAGAAAATGCAGGCCGCAATGGCGGCCCTCGACTGGATCAGCAAAGTTGGTAAATTCAAAGATCTGTGGGGCATGCTGAAAAAAGCTGAGCATAATCAGCTGAAATATGATCGAATGTATGCCCCGCTTATCCGACTGATTGAAGAGGTACTGAGCGGTGGAAGACGGCTAAACGAGTTGACGCGCTACCTTCAGGACGCTCTGCAATTATCTGACGGTGCGGTGCAAAATATCCTTTGGAGCCCGCCGCGCTCAATTATGTTTGAGTTTCTCCCCTCCCTACTGCGTAACCTCAGAACGCGCTGGTCGGTTAACGGCGTGGAGTGGGCCGGTCTGCGACCGAGTCAACCGCATGACGAGAGCGAACAACATCGGAGCAATTCACCCGCTCCGGAATACATCCCGCAAAATCTGTTCAGCGAGTTGAATTTGCCGGAACTGGACATTCGCCTGAAGCGTGGACGTGATGACGAAGAACAATGGGAAACCCTCTCGTTCTGGCAGGGGATGCGTGAGTTTGCTCCAGGGCGTCTGTCTAAACGCTACGCCATTAAATCGAACAAAAGTACGGATTGGCTGGTCCCACAAACCTACGAGCCGGTGGCAGGAGAAGGGCGGCAATATGTTGATTTCCAGATAAGCGATGCGTTCGGCGATAGTTGGCAAAAAGAGTGTGAAGTCGAGTATCAGGGAAAAACGATCAAGGTTGTTAAACCGTCAAAGGTTATGACCACCCGGGCTGATATTCGTCGTATAAATGATAAAAGTAATGCGCAACTGCAGTGGATACTCCACGTCATTAACCCTGCGGTTGCGACGCCCGACGAGGTGCCAAAGGGACCCTGGAAGCAAACTCTGCGCGATATCACGTTTTACAACCACCAGCATATGACGTCGCTGGAACTGGTTCGCTTTTCTACCGGATCGAAGGCGTCGATCCGGTTCAGAAATAAGGAACGAGCTCACGTTGATTTCACCTGGGTGAATGGAGAGGAACAGGTTGGCGTAGGAAGTCGTCAATGGGTGGATGCAATGCGCTTGCGTTTTAACCTCTCGTGTGATGACGTTATGGGCCTGCTGCATCAGGCAGAAATCCAGCGAGGCATGCGCCCCGTTTATTTTCAACATCTTGTAAGACAGTCATCTGAATTTGAATTTGATAGCTTTAACGCGGACTGGGCTATTGAATGTTTTATGGCTCAGCTTGCGGAGACGTTGGCAAGCGGCGCTCACACCTCGGTTGAGTCGGCGCTGCGAGAAATGGCTTCCGAAAAAGGGATGAAAAGGCTGGCTGATATCCCGGCCAGCCTGTTCCAGCCGGATACCGAAAATGAGGCTGGCACTGACCAAGCGCTACAGATCGGCCTCCATAAACTCCTTGAACGACCGGATATACAGCAACTGCTGTTGAACTGCGCACAGGCACTCTGGAAACCCTTGGCTGAGATCGGCGGCTTTGTCGAATGGGCGCGGCAGGTATTAGCGGACACTTTGGCTGCGGGTGTGCAGCAAACGCTAAGTACATTACTTCCGGATGTTGATGAGCGGGCGGTCGTGACAGACTCCTGCTGGATGCACGATCTCCGCACGGGAGCAGAATGGCTGGAAATCTGGCTCTGCGAGATGGAGTCAGGCGGAAGCGGGATTTTGATCCGTTTACAGAAAAAGTGGGCTGAAGACCCTGTATCCTTCCTCAATGTGCTTGTGCGAAATCTTTCAGCCAGCGACTACGAGCAGATCGATTACGATCTGCGCACCGTGTTGCAGATGCTGCAAACGGATCACGCGCTTCGTATGGCGATCTCTGCCGTTCGTGAAGCCAGTAACATGGATGCCCGGCAGGAGGCTAACAAGAATCTTCATTTGCAGCTTTCACAGCGCGGTTTGCGCCTTTCTCACAGCTTTACAACGGTGCTGTACTCGCGGATCCTGCGGGCGGGTAGCGGCGATGACACAGACGCCCAGCTTTATCAGCTACTGTCGGACTGGTCGTCTCTTGAAACAAGAACGGGTATTGAGTTCAGTATGAATACCATGGCGCACGCACTGGCGGTGAATGCGCTTGGCGTCAAAACTGATGCATCCTTAGTGTTTAACGCGCAGTGCCGGAACCAAAACCTGCTCTGGCCGCGTGGTTACACGGTCCGGCAGGCAGAGCTCGGTTTTTACAATATGTTTTGCTCGCGTAAAGTTACGACTGAGCGCCTGCTTGCCGGCGCGCTATTTAGTGAGCAGATCGAAAAGATTTCCCTTGATGAGGCTGACTGGCTTGGGCAACTGCATATGGCGTTGTGTAAAGCCGGTCGAGTTGAGTTACAACTCACGCGCGCGCAGCGAAATCAATTACATCAGGTCATTAACACCGTGCAAATTGAACCCGTCGATCATTTAGGACTGCTGCTATATCCACGTCTTGGTGAAGTTCGTCGTGAGCAGGACTTGCTCATTTTACGTATTGAACTGGCGGAGGCGATGCAATGATCGGACGTGCAAAACAGCGCCAGATTTTTTTACACGGTGCCGCAGGGCAACGGCAATTGCGGGAAGTACTCAGCGCCCAACTTATCGCACTGATTATGCAGCCAGAGCCAATCTGGCTGGTGTCGCCGTGGGTGAGTAACTTCTCACTGTTGGACAATCGTTCAGGCAACTGGGACAGCATTGATCCCGCGTGGGGAGGCAGGGAGTTAGATTTCATTGAGCTGTTGGCCTGTGCGGTGAATAACGGCGCGCCGCTTTCGCTGGTGACCCGCGACGAACCGATGAACCGTATTTTTGTAAAAGCGCTGGAAAAACGTCTGAGCAACTTTGCAAACTTTCGTCTGGAATGGCGTAATCAACTGCATATAAAAGGTTTTCTGACGCAAAATGTGTTCCTCAAAGGCTCAATGAATTTTACCCGCAGCGGCGTTAATCGAAATGAAGAGTTTGTCGAACTGAACTGCGATCCGCATATGATCGGTGAAGCGATAACCGAATTTGAACGTCAGTATCTTTTTATTGGATCACAGGAAGCGTTCTGATGTGTGCAGACTGGCTGAAAAATTATTACGCTAAAGATAAATATCTGGATTATGACAAGGCGATGGTGGGGGGATACGGCATCCCACAAATAAACACGCTGATTCAACAGGCCGCAGCGTTACGTATGCCCTGCATCGTTCCTTCAACGCGAAAGAGAAAAACGGTGTTTTATGCCCTGGCAGAGAATGCAAAAAGCCTTGAAGAATTACGACGTATTCTAACGGCGGCGCTGGGTTCCGCTGACACTACTCCCGACATTAAATCGATCTTTCAATCTGACGATGACGGGGAACAGTTACTGCTGGAGAAATCCCCGGACGGAATACTGGCCTTCGATTTCTTACCGGTGCCGGACGGCTCACCTCAGCAGGTAAAAGAGTGGCAGGTAGCGCGAATGAAGCGGGTATACACCATGCTGCAACTGGTGATGGATCTTTATCATCAGCGACCCATTTTACATTCGCTCGTCAGTCGGCAAACCGGACGGATTCTCAGGGATTTCTACACGGCATGCCACGCGCGCGATGGCAAGATTGCCGAACAGTATCTGGAGGAGTTACGCGGTAATCAGGCACTGTCTTCTCTTAATCTCCTGTTTCTTGAACTACAGAGGATGGCGGCTTCGGCAAAATGGGGCGAGATTCTCAACCATCCTCGGCTGGAAGTATTGTTGCGCGGTCGTGTGCCGGAGCGTATCCAGCGCCTGTTGTTGCGATCCTCTGGCCATTTAATGCTTAACGCCATCCGCGATGCGCACTTCCCACTGGACAGGCGTGAAGACGCCAGGCGACTGGTACTGGGCTTATTGCCGCTGTACAAGCATAAGCCCCGCTTTGCTCATCAGGCGAGTTTCCTGCCTGACTGGCAACTGTGGACCATGGGGGCCGCGCTGCTGGGGATCGACGAATGGCAAACGGCGACGCCTCTGTTAGAAACTGACTGGATACAGCAGGTCGAGGGGTGGGCGTCAGGTGCAAGTTCACTGCCAGCACCGATAGAAGCGGAAGAACAGGTGCTGATTCAGGCGCCTGTTATCATGCTGATAAGCCTTGAAAATGCTACCGATTTGTTACTCGAAGCCCTACTGGCGGACGCTGAGCGTGAAAGTGAGATATACTCGCAACTGGCGGCGATGCCTGAAGAAACACGACAGGCATTGGAAAAAATACCCAAACTATGGGAGGCGTGGCAGGCGCTGAAAAATCGCTGTGAACCGCAGGACTATGGCTGGAGTCGTTGGCTTGAAGATTTACAACAGGCTACGGAATCTGAACGGTTTGAATCACTGCGCCAGCAGGCGACTGTTCACTACATGGACTGGACACCGTCTACCTTCAGCGAAACGCAGTGGCAGGCGTTGCTTGAGCAGCAGTCCAACGCCCAGTTGAGTAAAGTTTTACGAGACGTACTGCCAACCCTTCTGAACTGGCTGGAAGAATATGACGTTCAGGTATCTGCCTCCTTGTGGCCGGATTGGCTTATGCTGCTGGCTGTTGAGGATATTCGGTCAGAGGAGGATGTGCGTCTCGGTGGGATGATTCTGGATAAATTCCTTTCTGGTACCTTCACCCGCGAGGAATATGCGTCCGCAATTGAATCGGTAGCAATGCTGTGCTCTGAAAACCTGTCGGTAAGAACCTTAGGCTACTCGCTTGATATTGCTGAACTTCTTTATGATAAAATCTCCGCTGACGACGCCGCGAGATTAGGTTTCTGGGTCACGTTGCAGGAGTTGCTCAAGCAGCGCTGGGAGCGTCTGGATGTCAGTATGCAACTTTCCGCGCGCATGGTGGAAAGACTCTATCTCGGCGAACATGCCGGACACGTTTTCCCGGAAGAGGACAGTACGCCGGGCGTAGCGTCTTCGCTTCATCGCGATCTCAACGGTAAAACGTTGGCAATTTACAGCCTGATGGAAGGTGCGGCGAGACGCGGAAAAGAGGCTCTACTTAAGTTATATCCTGGGTTGAATGTGGAACTCAATCACGATCACGTAGCTACTCCGGCGCTGATAAATCTGGCGGAAAAAGCTGACTACTTTATCTTCGCCAGCGCTAGTTCAAAGCATCAGGCGTTCTATACCGTGACTGATTATCGCAAAGAGATAATCTATCCCTCAGGTAAAGGGGCGTCGAGTATGATCGCAGCCTTCGTCAGTGCGCTGGATTGAGTAAAAAAGGAATAGCTTCTGCTATTCCTTTTTTGTTATTCACCACGGTAGATGCAGCCTGCAGAGCATGTCTCTTTCACGATGACTGCGCTCAGGATCGAGAGTTGTGGTTTAACCTGATTCCAGATCCATTGAGCCAGCACTTCGCTTGTTGGGTTCTCAAGTCCGGGAATGTCGTTGAGATAGTAGTGGTCCAGCCTATCCAGCGTAGGTTTGAAGATCGCTTTTAATTCTGCGAAATCGATAATCCACCCCGTGTGCTTATCCACCTCTCCGGTGATCTCAAGGCGAACAACGAACGAGTGCCCGTGTAAACGTCCGCACTTATGCCCATCAGGTACATTGGGTAGTCGGTGTGCGGCTTCAAATGTGAAATCTTTATACAGAGTTGTTTTCATGAGTACCTCAATTTTTGTTATAATGTAACAAATCAAATCTGAGATAGGAAGTACGTAACTTGAGCATGTTAAATAAAAATATGGATAGTTTGGCCAAGGGGCATTAACTCATTCATTTGTAAAACAAGTTAGGTTGTTTGGTTAGTTAGATGTATTGTTCTTACCGGCACCTTTCGTACGACGTATCACGCAACTACGTAGCCACGCAGGAAGGCGACTACACCCACTATGCATTCAGCATCGCGCCAGAGGATTTTGAGTCGTTCTCGTATAAGCTGAAACAGGCGGGAGTGACGGTCTGGAAAGACAATAAAAGCGAAGGGCAATCTTTCTATTTTCTTGACCCGGATGGTCACAAGTCGGAGTTGCATGTGGGAGATTTAGCATCTCGACTGGTGCAATGCCGTGAGAGGCTTTACTCTGGAATGCGTTTCGGATCTGGAAAGTAAGCACGCAACTTTGTGATCTTCCACCCAGTATTCAATTTTATGTCCCATTCTGGGGGCAAACCCCCAAACTAAAATCTCATAACCAATTTATTTTCAACAAATTAAACGAAAAGGCGAGTCCAGCCTTCGCCCCCACTCTCAAGCATCAATATCAAAACAACCAATAAATAATCCCTTTAATCTAACAACGACGAATCATTGATCAACCACGAAATCCTCTCCGAAACACAGTCACAATCCCTAAACCCTACGCTCCACATTAAACCCCACACACCATCCCCCCTCATCCCCTGAACACCTCCCGCCGGTGCCATGCCACAAACCCTTCCTGCGGATAGCATTCTTTCCCCTGCGGCAAGGTAATCGGCTTACCATCAAAATCCCAGAACAGCCTGCCAACAATGCCCCCGCCGTTCACCGCTGGCGAAACCTGGATGCGCATATCCTCATCCAGACCAATGGAGCCTTTATCAAAGGCCTTATGGTGAATCGCGCAGAGCGCCAGGCCGTTAGGGATTTCGCAGGGGCCGCCGTGCTGCTTCCATTTGATATGAGCCGCTTCCAGGGCGACGGAGGTATTATCATGACGCATATTGAAGCCGCAGATCGCGCACTCATAGTTATAGGCGCGCAGCACCTGCTGGCGAAAATGCGGATCGCGCTCTTTGCGGATCTGCAGCAGATCAAACCCCATCTCTTCAGCCAGGTCTTCCTGAATACTCTCCGGGAAGTGCGCCTCGAGGATCTGATGGGCGAGGGTATTGATCAGCTTCTTATTTCTGTTGAGTAGTGCAAAATGCGGCTCATCAAAGCCGCCGGCGATGTGACAGAGCTCCAGCTCTTTGCCGGGCGGCTGTCGGCTGCCCTGGGTTGAGCACTGTTCGCTGTTGTGCAGTTCCCAGAAGCCGTCGCCTTTCAGGCGCCAGAAGGGCATGTCCGGCCGGTACTGGCGGCGCTGCGGGCCAAAGCGTTCCAGCAGGCTATGCAGCTCATCGTGTATCTCTGAGGCGTAGTCGAACATCCGCGCATGGCCGCGCTGGTACTGCGAGAGGACGTACAGCAGCAACAGTGGCTTATGCGGCGCACGCTGTTCGCCTTTGCGCCAGATGGTGATGTTCTCGATCGCGTGTTGCAGGGTCGTACTGGAGGGCATAGCGTTACATTGGCAGCTAAATAAATGCGATGATGCTCGCAAAATCCTTGCCGATCAACCTACCAGATGCGGCGATTCCAGGTGGATCGCTTTTTAACTATCACAACGGATCTTGCTGTGGGAGTGGAGATCGCGTTCGCCTCCTGCGGCGCAAGCTTGGAAAAAATCGGGAGCGCATAACCGTTGCGTTCCCGCACAGCACAAACCCCACGCTACCTTACCGGTAGCGTGGGCTCACACACTTTTACTTATCCCGCGTCTCGCCAGCCTCCCAGCTGTAGCTGCCATCGGCCGCTAACCTATCGCCCAGCTCCTGATACTCGAACTGATAAAACTCAGCCTGGGTACCGTACCCGGCGTAGTCTACCGCCGCCAGGCCGACGAACGCCCCGGTAAAGAACCCGCCGTAGCTCTGCAACACATAGTCATCGGACAGCACTGCGGCATCCAGCTGGACCGGGATCTCGGTGAACGTCACGCCATCGAAGCTGTATTCATAGCTGTAGGTCTGCTTGCGGACTTTGGTCCGGAACCAGACGTATTCCACGCCGTCCGGCACCTTGATGGCGTTATCTTTCAGGTACGACGTGTATTTCCCGCGGTTATTTTCGCCGACTTCGATGACCTTGCCGTTAATTTCATTCCAGGTCAGGAAGACAAAGCTCCAGTGGCGGTCGTTATAGTAATTCGTTAACCCGGCCATCTGCTGGTAGCTGAAGGGCTCGAATTTCACCTTCACCGTGGCGTTAAAATAGAAGGCCTGCCAGCGGCGGGCAATCAGCGACAGGTCATGCGTATTGGCTAACGAACCCTGGCCAATTAAGGTTAATTTGCCGTTGCCGGTGGTGCCCATTTTGGCCGTAAACGGCACCCGCAGGGTATTCCAGTTCGGGTCGAGGGCTGGCGACGTAAAGTCATCCTGCTGGCTGTTATCGCTGGCGCTTTCGGTGAAGATGGCGTCTTTCGGCCCTTCGACGAAGGTCTTCCCGCCGTGACCGCCTTCAATACGCGGCCAGCCTTCGTCGTCCCAGTACACTTTCTGGATCGAGGTTTCCCGACCGAGGGTTGACCAGCCGCGCGGGTCGTAGATGGATTCCCCCGGGCGATTCCACGGCCGGGCGCAGAGCGAGGCGTAATACCATTCGCCTTCCGGGGTGGAGACCAGCGCGCCATGGCCCTGTTTCTGGATGTAGCTGTCCGGGGTATCGACGTTGGTTAAGAACACGTCGCCCGGCTCGGTTTCAAAGCTGTCGGCCTCGAGGGTTTTCGACCGCGCCACCACCTCCTGGTGGGTAAACACGGTGCCGCCCTGGGCGGCAAACAGATAGTAGTAGCCGTTCAGTTTATAGAGGTGCGGCCCCTCGACCAGCGCCACGGCGGTGCCGCGGTAGATGGTGCGCGCGGTTTCCGGCATTAACTTCAGCGTGTTGGTATCCAGCTCCGTTAAGGTAATGCCATCGAAGGGGTGATGGTACTCCCGGTGATCCCAGGTTTGCTGGACGATATATTTCCGGCCATCGTCGTCATGGAACAGCGAGGCGTCAAACCCGACGCCGTTCAGCTTGATCGGGTCGCTCCACGGCCCCCGAATATCCTTCGCGGTGGTCAGATAGTTGGTCATGTCTTTAAAGGCGCCTTCGGTGACCTTCACATCGGTATACACTAACCAGAATTGCCCATCGGCCCAGGAGAGCGCCGGCGCCCAAATGCCGCCGGAGGAGGGATTGCCCTTCATATCCAGCAGGGTGGTGGTGGAGAGCGGCGAAGGCAGCAGGTTCCAGTTTTTCAGGTCTTTCGACTCATGTAAACGCACGCCCGGAAACCACTCAAACGTCGAGTTGGCAATATAGTACGTATCCTCGACGCGAATAATACTGGGGTCGGCATTAAAGCCGCGTAATATCGGGTTTTGAATAAGTGACATTTCATTACACCTTTTAAAATGGAAAGTGACGAATCGGTCTGATTTATAATTTTTTTAACTACACGCGGATCTCATCCAGCTGACGGTTGATGTCGGTAACATGTTTATCGGAGATGGGATAAACCTGCATGATCACCATCGAAATAGCGGCCAGCGCAATCGGGATCCACACCGCGGTCATAATGATCCCGTCGATGGCGCTGGCGCTCTGCACGGCGCCGCTTTCATTAAATCCATACACCGCCAGCAGCCACAGCGGGATCGCGCCGCCGATGGTGAAGCCGATCTTGAAGAAGAGTCCCATAATGGCATTGATAATGGCGGCATTGCGTTTGCCAGATTTTAATTCGCCATACGCGATGACTTCCGGTACCAGCGCCCACATAAAGCCGGTGGCGGAGGTTAAGCCCCACTGTTTAATAAAGGTGGCGATGTAGGCCAGCCACAGGGCGTCGTGCATCCCTTCACGGGACCAGACGTAGGTCAGCAGTTCGCCGACGATGAACATGGCGAGGAACAGATGGAAGAAGCCTTTTTTACCAAAGATTTTTTTCAGTTTCGGCCAGAAAATCGGGAAGGCGATGCCAGGAATAGACGCGACGAGACCCACCGCGCCCATCCATTCGGAGTGGCCGACGACGTACTGGTTGAAGAAGCCGTTAACGGTGTTCATAAAGAACATGAAGGTAAAGGCCAGCATAAAGAACATGCCGAGAATAACCAGCGGGCGGTTATGTCTGAGCTCGTGGAAAAGGTCGGTGGTTTTGACGTTGGCGGTCTGCTCGGCGGTCGCGACAACGCGTTCTTTGGTGAATTTATAACAGATAAACAGGGCCACCGCGCCGATGATCATATAGATGGCGTACACGCCGAACCAGGCGTAGTTCGCCGACGGATCGGTATAGTTGCCCAGATTCAGCTCAAGGCCGAAAAAGCCGGTGTCCTTCAGGCTGCGATCTTTCGGCGCCGCCATCTGCACAAACATCGGGAACAGGGTATAGACCAGCAGGTTGGCGCTGTTGGCCAGCATCATACGGGTACTGGTCAGCTTATCGATCGATTCCGGGTCGCGGGTCAGCGACGCATTCAGCGAGCCATAGGGAATATTGACTAAGGAATAAACCAGGTCCAGCGCCAGATAAATAATAAAGGCGAAAGCCACCGAACCTTTCACTCCGGGGATTGGCGCGAACAGTAATGCCGACAGGATCACCAGCGGCACGCCGGCTCGTAACAGCCAGGGGCGATATTTTCCTGCTTTCGAGGTTCGTTTATCCACGTAGGTTCCGACCATCGGATCCCAAAACACATTAATGATGCGGACAAAAAGAAAAATAAAGCCTGCCGTTGCCGTGCTGATGGTATTTACCGTCAGCATATGCAAAGCCAGAAAACCCCCAATGGTGCCGAAAACCAGGTTTTGCGCAAAGTCGCCCATGCCATAACCAATTCGTTCTCCGCGGGTTAATTTATGATATTCATCATGCCGACTGTGCATTATGTTTTTACTCATTCTAAGCAGACTCCGGTTTGTTTTGTGTAGGTGAAACACTTTCTGACACAGTTGACCTGGAAGAATCTATTACGTTTTTAAATTAAGTAATTATGTTTTTTTACTTCTGTGATCCTCGAAGCAAAGGCCTGTATCACCTGCGTTGACTCGTTATCCGCCGCTAATTTTCTGACAGATATGCAATGTGACAAAACCGGCATTTTAATTCGCTATGTTCACCTGAATTCCCCAGGGAGTGTACGCTATACGCGCGCGAAGCGAGATATTTAAAATAGTTTTATTTGCGAGATGGCTCACATTTGAGCATTTTCTCAATCGCCGAGTGAAATAACGTAATTGAGCAACCGACGATGAGAATACACGATGTGTCACAGTTGTTAATTTTCGGCTTCCTCAATTTCGGAGTTCATCATGCAAACTTATTTTGACCAGCTCGAACGCGTTCTTTTTGCCGGACCTAAAACCGATAATCCGCTGGCGTTTCGCCACTATAATCCGGATGAAATCGTGCTGGGAAAACGCATGGCAGATCATCTGCGTTTTGCCGCCTGTTATTGGCATAACTTCTGCTGGAATGGCGCTGATATGTTTGGCGCCGGCTCGTTTGAGCGTCCCTGGCAGGCCGCGGGCGATGCGCTGGAAATGGCCAAACGCAAAGCGGACGTGGCGTTTGAATTTTTCTACAAGCTCAACGTGCCGTATTACTGCTTCCATGATGTCGACGTCTCGCCAGAAGGCGCGTCGCTGAAAGAGTATTTGCATAATTTCGCCGTGATGACCGAAGTGCTGGCGGAGAAACAGCAGCAAACCGGCGTGAAACTGCTGTGGGGCACCGCCAACTGCTTTACCCACCCGCGCTACGGCGCCGGGGCGGCGACCAGCCCCGATCCGGAGGTGTTTGCCTGGGCGGCCACGCAGGTGGTGACCGCCATGAACGCCACCCACCAGCTCGGCGGCGAAAACTATGTGCTGTGGGGCGGCCGCGAAGGTTACGAGTCGCTGTTGAATACCGATCTGCGCCAGGAGCGCGAGCAGATTGGCCGCTTCCTGCAGATGGTGGTGGAGCACAAGCATAAGATTGGCTTTGGCGGCACGCTGCTTATCGAGCCGAAACCGCAGGAGCCCACCAAGCATCAATACGATTACGATGTCGCGACGGTGTATGGCTTCCTGAAGCAGTTTGGTCTGGAAAATGAGATCAAGGTGAACATTGAAGCCAACCACGCCACCCTGGCGGGGCACTCTTTCCATCATGAAATCGCCAGCGCCATCGCGCTGGGCATTTTCGGCTCCGTTGATGCCAACCGCGGCGATGCGCAGCTCGGCTGGGATACCGATCAGTTCCCGAACAGCGTGGAAGAAAATACCCTGGTGATGTACGAGATCCTCAAAGCCGGGGGATTCACCACCGGCGGCCTGAACTTTGACGCCAAAGTTCGCCGGCAGAGCACCGACAAATACGACATGTTCTATGGCCATATTGGCGCCATGGACGTGATGGCGCTGTCCCTCAAGCTGGCCGCGCGCATGATTGAGGATGGCAAGCTCGATCAGGGTCTGGCAAAACGCTATGCCGGCTGGCAGGGCGAGCTGGGGCAACAAATTATGGCCGGCCGCATGTCGCTGGATAATATTGCCCGGTACGCTGAGCAGCATAATCTGAATCCGCAGCATCACAGCGGGCGTCAGGAATTACTCGAAAATCTCGTCAATACCTATATCTTTGGTTAAATTTGGCTGATATGCCCCTGCGGGGGCATATATTCCGCCATCTGCCTGCTGCCAGGAAATAGCGTTTATTGGTTCGTGTTGTATTTATGCTGTCTGCGCCGCAAGGCTATCTGTTTGACTGTCTATAGATGAACAATCCGCAGTGCGGATGGTTCTGCTATTGTGCCACCTGTTTAATATTAGTGAAGGAGGAAGAGTCGCGATAATTGTGTAATGCCTCTGTGACCGTACAAAATAAAAAATAACTTGTTCTGATGATAGCGACATATTCTGTCAGCTCAGAATAGGCTGGTTATTGTCTGAATAAAATTAACCTATATTGAGAAACTCATGACAATGATAAAAAAACTTCCATTAACCATGGCGGTTATCGCCGCGTTTTTTCCGCTTACCTCTGTAATGGCGCAAGAATTTACTCAGGAACAGATCGACGCCATCGTCGCCAAAGCCGTTGATAAAGCGCTGGCCGAACGCC
>PPYF01469572.1_pt1 | contig 42766 bp, 58 predicted proteins | sample 1559871 | NCBI WGS metagenome assembly PPYF01 (sample SAMN08240021, study PRJNA423297) | Human gut metagenome, whole genome shotgun sequencing project.
TTTCTCTGTCCATATGATGGGAACACCATCCTAATCGAGGTTTGTTATAGTTTCGGCACTCCCGGCAGTAGCACGCGCCAGCAGCGTGCACCGGATCGATGGTGGGGATTTGATTTTCATCACCGAGCATAGACAAAATTACTCTACAAGTTGCCAGCCTAGTTTCAGCGCGCGGGAAATCTTCCATGTACTCATGTATTTTATTCGATGCTGCGCGGGTATCAATCAGCCTTGCCATTATCAGCCCTCCGGTTCCATGCTTCTTGTGCTTCGAGGTACTCAGAATCATTTTTTTTGTGATATTTTGCGCTGTATAACACCCTATTTGAACGAGCATCACAGTTTGTGCAGCGCACATATACAGCATCGCACCAATGGCCTTTAGTTTTTACTTGTTTCCTTGCAAATTCAGCTTTTCCCCCGCAGAAAGGGCACGGTTTCAAATCAGTCATTTTCATTCCCTCCGTCCATCTTGGCGCCGCACACCGGGCAAAAATTCCAAACGCTCTCTGCGTATTCTTTTTCGGTTAGACAACCGCCACACATCGAACATCTAACGGCAATGTCACAATCAAAAAATTTGAAACGTCCAGAATTATCCCACCACCCATGCACCACCGGTGCGGCATCAACGGTTGGCGCAGTTTCGACCTCACTAATCGCCGTTGTAATTCCGCTCAGAAATTCTGCTTCACGGTTCACGCATGGGTTTATCCACTTATCCAACTCTTCCAGCAGCGCCTTTCGGCTTATCAAATCAGCCATTGTCAGCCCTCCCGTCCTCTTTCCGCACGACTTCGACGATATAATTGCCCGGAGTATTCCCGGGTTCGCATTGAATAATCACCGCACCAAGATCATCCGGCAGGCGCTCCATATCTCCGTTTATGCCGTTTTCTCCCCAAATTTCGATTACGCTATCTTTTCTGGATTTAACCATGATGTAATCCCTCCACTACTTCCTCCTCTGGTTCGAGATCACCTGATACACGCACTACCAGACGCTCCGGGTTTCCGTACCGTTTAGCTACGCGCAGCTCTACGATGGCACTGTCATCGCGGTAGGCTACACCGTTCAATGCATCGGCTACAGCTTTCACGATATTATCCATGTCCGGCTTACATGTGGGACGGAGGATATTCTGGCTACACAATGCAGCCTTTTTCTTCGGATAGGATTTGGGTATTGCAAAATATGCATTTACCTCCAAGATAATCGGCGGCGCGAAGCGTATACCAGCATGTCTCTGCTGGTAACAGAGCATGATTCTGTTTTCATACGCCGCCGTGCCGGCCGGAGTGTACATGCGGGCATGTCCCCCCACAACACTGGCCCGGGGGCGTCCCTTACCTTGCGGTTTTCCCGGGACCTCAAAAATCACTCTTTCCATACTGTCCTCCTTGACGATGCCCGCCCGGTGGTTGGCCGGGCGGGCGCTGTATTATATCTTTCCGGGGCGGCGATCAGGCTGGTGACGCTGCGACTCAATGCTGCTCACGATGTAATCGGGAGAACTGCATCCTTTTTCGTAGGCGATGGATATAGCGTCCAGGACCATTCCCAGCTCCATACCATCGGCGGCAGCAAGGACCTTTCGTTCCTGTTCGGGCTTTATGTCCTTCACCACCTCACGGCAAAAGGCGACGATCTCCCGTTCTCTCTCTGACCAACCATCGTCGAACCCGTCGTCGTTCGCGTATGCGTGCGCGCGTATACGACGATTGTTATTGTTATTGTCTTTGTTATTGTATTTGTATTTGTATAGCTGGACTTGCTGGTCGGTGCTGGATTTGCTGGAAAGTGCTGGTTTTTTGCTGGCTTTTTGCTGGACAAAGCGTCCGTTTTCGTCTTTTTCTGCGGATGCAGCCCTGATGCGTCCGGCCTCCCGGCGCTTTTCAACAATTTCCTGTCGTCGGATTTCAGCGCGCATCGAATTGTCTGCGATAAAAGAGAATGCCATATATACGTTCCCATCCTTTGGGAAATCGGGCTGAGTACCATCGCGGCCATACACCAACAGCGCCATAACCAGAGCGCCGACCTGTTCCAGAGACAACAGCCCAAGCTGTTCAATATACGAATAAAACATCGGGATGTATTTTGATTTTTCGGCGTCGTCCGGCATTGTTCGTCCTCGCTTTACTCGTTATCGTTGCCGCTGGCGGAATCGTCCGATGCATCCGCCTGTGCGGCCGTAGGAGCGCTGTTTCCATCGGCTTCGTTCTCATCGGCAAGAATTTCCCCGTCTCCTATGGCCTCAAATTCGGGGTCCTGCGTGTAGGGTTCATCCGCATCGGAATTGTGCAGCTTATCCGCCATTTTTTTTGCTTCCAAAGTGTCGATGAAGAAAACCTTCAGGTAATTGAAATATACCTTTTCCGCGATGGTGCGCAGTTTGTTCTGCAGGCGCTTACTCAGAGACAGGCCCCCCTCTTTTCCCGGGTTGAGATATACATCGCCATCCACAAAAACAAATGCCAGTGCGGAGCCTTTGGTGTTATATCCCACAGGGTTGTCCAACATGCTCATCTGGCCATCCATGGTACCGTCCGGCGTTATGATGATGCGGACCGGATACTTGTCCCGAAGAAATTTATACGTAAACCCATTTTCGGCGCAGACATTCTCTAATTTTTTCAGTTGAGCGTCCAACTGATCGTGCTCAATGTATGCCATATTATATTTCCTCCTCTGCAATGATGATTCTTTTTCCGGTGGCCGCGGCGACGGCCCGGCGCATAGCGTCGGGGTCGCCGTGCCTGCGACTTATATGGAGCAATCGGATGTCTTTCACGCGGCTCAAGTTCTGGTGTGTCAGAAAAGCGATACACTCCTGTAAACTCAGGTGGTTGTCGATTATACGCTGTGCCTGATATGCGTTGGTATCCGCCATGCTTTCGGTTCCCATGTGGTTGCATTCAATCAGGATGTGGTCGAGTGGAGGGAAAACATATTCAGCTCGGCTTGTGTCCGTCAAAAAAACTAGTCGCTCACCGGTGTGAAAGGATTCCAGTAACCACCCCAATGGCTCGGCGGCATCGTGATACATGGAAAAGGGCAGCACGGCGATGGTGCCGATATCGAAGCGATGAATATGCAAAATTTTTGAATTGCAACCGGAGGCTCCGGAGATTCCAAGCTTGGCAGCCGTCCCCTCGCTGCAGTAAACCGGGATGCCGCGTGCCATCACGTCGTGAACCGCCCGTGCATGGTCGCCATGCTCGTGTGTGATGAGACAGGCGTCTACCCGGGAGAGTGTGAAGCGGCTCCGTCGCATCAGCTCACGCATTGAGATACCGCATTCCAACAGGAGTGTGGTGGTTCCATCGCCCACCAGATATGCATTGCCTGTGCTACCGCTGGCCAGTGTCTTTATTTCCATACAGCCTCACCGTTAAAACGGAGCGGTGGTAACGGGCGGAGCCGCCGGGGCCGCCTGCTCTACTTTGCTGGTTGGCTCCACTGGTGCAGGTGCAGGCTCGGAGCGGGGCGGTGCCGCAGGCGGCATTTCTACTTCTTGCGGGCCGGATGGGAGAGCATCCATATCAGGAATTTCACGATATTCGGCGTCGATGGTGTTGTCGGATTCCGATACCGCCATGCTTTTGTAGTAGGCAGACAAGGAAAGTTCATTTGCAAAATCCTTCGGGATAGGCTTGACCGCATTGTTGCGCATTTTACGCAAAATCATCCGCTCACGGCTCCCCTCCATCCAAGCGGGGGAAATGTATGGCTTCAGTTCAGGAATGTCGAGGATCTCGTCGATGTCCCTTCCATCCATCAGAGCTTTCAGCTCGGACTTACGCGCATCAATTTGCTGTTTCTGCTGTAGCGTGGCCTTGTAACGGCTTTCTGCAATGCCGAAGGTTTCGTTCATCATGTTGTTGTTGATATGGGCGACCAAGTTCGCACGGACTTCAGCGCGCTCACTGATGAAATAGCGCACGGTGCCGTCCGTGAAGCGTACAGGATAGACGACGCGGGCATATTTTCCAGTGCCGCAGCGTTTCCAGGTGGGCGGCTCTACGTCGATTCCGTGGTGTACGGGATAAGTAAATTCATCATCTACATGAACATCCCAATATGGATATACCTCTTCGACGCCATGGCCAAAGTTTCTCAGAATGACGTCGTTGCCATCTCCCTCAATGCCCATTTCGATGGAGGTTGTCCAGTTCCCATCCGGCTGCTTTTTCTTGCGCGTCTGGAAATAACATTCCCGCGGTCTCGAAAATGCGTTCAAGCGGAGCGTAGCCACCTGCTGCAAAATTTGCATGATTTCACTTTTTTGAAGCGCGGAGATTCCCTCAAGGCCCGCTCCAACGGCTGTTTCGTGCATCATTGTCAGCGCGTTTTCCATGCATAGATGTTGATAAAGGTCCACCGAACCACCATTGGAAATCTGTTTTTCCACCAATGGGATGTATGCGGCCCCTGTTTTCTGTACGATAGTGCGATAATCCGGCATTTTTGCGATTCCGTTATTTTCCGCCATGATACTTTAATCCCCTTTCAGCCCCAGTTTTTCGCCGGGGATCACATTCAAATTGATGACCTGCATTTCATCCGGCAGTGTTAAATCGGTAACGCTCTCCCGGTTATCCAGGAACAGCGGGAGCGAAATGTCCGCCGCCCGGCTGAATGCCTGCACGATCTCCACGTTCGCCTGCATTTTGGACGCGGTATTCAGAGCACCGTATGGAACACCGTCCACCATTGCCTCGCAGACCTCTCGCAGACCGCCGTTTTTCTGCTGCTCAAACAGTTTGAAGCGCACCGTGGGAAAATGCTTGTTGACGCGCTCGGTCAGAAGTGTCACCAGCGTGCGGGTATATTCCTCGCACATAGACAGCCCGCGCTCCGCTTCCTCCAATTGATGAAGAGTGTCACGCTGTTCTGCTTCAAGCTCCTGGATACGGGTTTCGAGCGCCGCGTTGCGGTCGATTTCAGCCAGCCGTGAGGTCATTGCATCGGATTGGGCCTGCATGTCTGCCAGTTTCTGGCGCTTTTCCTGAACAACCTGTTCGGCCGCTTGGGCGCTGGCCTGGATTGCCTGCTGCAATTCTTCAGCCTTGGCTTTCAGATTCGTTTCCTCCGCATCCAGTTCCGCGAAAAGTCCCATCTGTGTTACAGGAGGCTTTTCCGCGATCACCATATCATAGGCTGCGGCTGCCGCCTTGGCGGCACGCTCACATGTATCCAGGTCCTCGCGCAAGCGTGCCGCTTTTTTCTCCATTTTCTCGACGTCCTGAGCGGCTTTGGCACCCTTGGCCGCAATATCCGACAACCGTTCAGATTTGGAAACATTAAAATTCTCCTGCGCCTCCTGCACCAGTTCCGCAGGCAATGCCTGTCCGCAGGTCGGGCATGTCTGCGCAATGTCAGGCACGGTCCCGTTCACTTCCACCCATTCAACCCGCAGACGGTCACGTTCAGCAGCTAGGAAGTCCCGTTCCCGATTCAGGGAACGAAGTTCCGCAGCAAGCGTTTCCACCCGGCACATTGCATTTTGTTTTTCACGGGTAGCGTCATCAACACGGCGGTTGTGCTCTTCCAGCCATCCCGCATTACCGGACGCCTCCAGCACGCGGCGCTTATTGGGGATCATCTCCAAATACTGCTGTACTTTTTCAAGTTCCTGCTGGTTATGCCGCTGTACAGCGTCCGCCGTCGTGTGCTCGATCTCGTACTGCAGTTTGGCGATTTCAACATTGAGCTTGCTGCGCTCGTTTTTGACGGCCCCGGCGTCGGATACGGGGTGCAGCTGCTTTCGGTTTTCGTCGATGCGCGCGGGTAATGCCGACAGGGAATCCTTATACCGCTTACGGCGTTCTGTGCAGATCCGGGAAAATTCATCCACTGAATGCGTCCCCAGCATGCTTTCCAAATCGGAAAGCTCTGGATTGGCAGTAAATACGTCCGCCGGCTGCAGGCTGCCGAACTGCTCCAGCAGAAGGCGCCGCCGCTCTTTATAGTCCTTTGTCTGCTCCGAGAACCAGACTGCATTGAGCAGCAGCGGAAGCAACTTTTCCGGGAACACACCAAAAATGGCGGAGCTATATTCCCCTGCACTCACGGGAACTTCGTCGATGAAATAGCGCGTTTCGTCGCCGTTATATTCCGTCTCGGCGCTTCCGCGACGTTTCGTCCAGCGTTCGCATATGGAACGCTGCAGAACGAGCGTGTGCCCGTCCGGCATTGAGAGAGTAGCTGTCACCGTAGGACTGCAGCCGGACAAGCGGTTCCCGTCTGTTCCCAGCGGAAACACATTGTAATTTTCACGGCCCTGTGCGTCCTTACCGGTCAAGAGCCAGAGAAAAGCAGCCATCAACGTGCTTTTTCCCGTCCCATTGCCCCCCTGTACTGTGGCGCTGCGCCCGTCGGGAGTAAGTACAAAATTCTTTATGCCGCGAAAATTTTCGACGTACAGCTTCAGCAGTTTCACAACTTTCAACATCATTCACCCCTTTTCAACCAAGCGTCATTTGCGTGACCGCTTGAGGACGTGGCTGAGGAACCTTATCCGGCGGCAGCGGGCCGTCGGTGATGTGTTTCAGCAGCGGGCGGATTTTCGGATCAATCGTGTGTTCCTGCACGTTCACCGCCACGACTTTTGCCAAAGTACCGCCCAGGCGTGTGTCTGCATAGACGATATCGCCCACAGCAAGCCTTTTGTCCGCAATATACGTATATTCACGACCGCTGTATATGCCGGGCTGGTTTCGGTCAGCGAGCTGCACAGCGACATAATTTGTTTTGATAATAGTGCTCATTCTTGTTCCTCCTCGTCATCATCCCATTCGCAATCCAAAATCTTCCTTGCAGCTTCAAGAAGCGGCGCTGCGGCGCTTGAAAAATCATCATCGGAAAGTTCTTTCGCAACTGCCCAAAACGAGGCCCGAATGCCGTTCAGTACCTGCGCAGCGTTTACTGCAAATTCCGCCGCCGCCATATATGTGGCGCTCTCTGCACTGTCAATGATTTTCCGTGCGTCGTCCAGATCTTCCTGCATGCCACGCACTTGCGCTTGCAGCATAGACGTCATTTCCCGGGCTTTTTCACCGGCTCGACGTTCCACTTCGGCGGGGTCTGGCTCCTGAACAGCGATGTCAGCAGCGGGACGTTTCTCCAGCTCATGGATACGGGCAATGTATTCGCCCTGCTGGTCAAGAAGGGCGGCTCGGCCAGCCTCAGCCTCCTCAGCCCGCATATGATATTCGTGCGCTGCGGCGCGGGCCTGTTCGGAATCTTCGCGGAACCGTTCCGCTTCCGCGGCGGCCTTCTCCCGCGCCTCGCGTTCAGCTTTCAGCTGGGCCTCCAGCTCCTTGTACTGCTTGTGTGTAGTGATATCGCCGCCTTTGAGCGCTGCAACGGCCTCCGGCTCTGCGGATGGACGGGCGGCGGCGTAGAGCAGCGAAGGGCTGGCCTGCTTCAAAATTTTCTGCTCGTTTGGAGTACTGCTTTCAAGAAGATTGCTGACCTGCAGAAGCTGATAGGCTGTGCTTTTGCTGATTCCGACGAATTTGCACCATGCGATAAAGGTATCTTCGCTGTATTGATTGTGCCCGTCCGAATTTCGGACGAGCTCATCATGGGCCATACCCACAGCGTCGGCCACCTTGATGACGTATTCCTTTCGGGCGCTGCGTATGATATTTTCTGCGCTGTGCAGCGTGGCCACCGTCTGTGCGTCCAGTCCGGAGTAATCAAAGGGCGTGGCCTCCGGCTCCGCTTCCAAAGAGGCAGGCCCAGCAGCGGACAGGCTTTGTGTCGCACTGCCAGCATCCGCAGGGCAGCCGGGGGCCGGCAAGGTGTTTGCATCCGTCGGGGTGGTCGATGTTTCCGCTGGCTCCGGCACAGCACTCCCGGCCGTGGTCGCAGCAGCATCCCCATTCGGGGCAGATTGATTTTTGCATTTTCCCACTTCCTTCTCCAGTCTTTCGTCCGGACACGTCTCTTCTGCCGGCGCCGGACACTCTTCGTATGGTGCAAAGCACCCGAAGCCTCCGTCCGTCTTATCACATCCAGCCTGTGGGCATGAGCTGTCAATACAATCCGGGCAGCGACATGTGTCACAAGGTGAATACTCTTCTCCCTTGTCCACAACCTCCGGCGGCTCACTGCTCGCTGAACTGGATACCAGCTCCCAGCCGTCGCGTTTCGCACGGGCCTCCAAAACTTCCTCTAGGCTTTCGCGATAGATATTTCCGATATTCCAATTCGCACACCATTTCCAGGTGGCGCTGTTCGCCGGGTCACGGTACTGCATCACATATGAGCCGTGTTCCGGTTGCGGGCTTACCCGGTACAGCCAGCCCGTGGCTGGGTCTCTGTATATCAGCATAGTGTTTGTCTCCTTATCCGTCGCGGCAGCGTCTTTGTGTGCCGCTGCCTTTCCTTGCTCAATATCGCGCAGAATTTTTTGCTTTTCTGCATCGGCGTCCATGTCTTTCCGGTGAAAGGTTTCATCGAAAAATTCAGCCCATAGGGCACGCTTCGCAGCAATTCCCTTTTTGTTTTGCGAGCAGGCAAGCGTATACCGATACCGACCTTCGTCTACATATTCCGCCGTCCGGATGCGGTCCCGGGAGAAGCCGCCGGAAAGCTCGCCATTGGGATAATGCTCTTTTACCCAATCGCTCACACGTTCAAGAAAATCAAAGTCCAGGCTTGTGATTCGGATGGTCGTTTTATCGTCAAGATGGCCGCGTAATTCCGTACGGTATTCCAAAGTTGGCGACATGCGGCATTCATACCCTTTTACGTCCATAACCATTGCATGCCGTGTATGGTCCCATTCGGTCGGCCCCCAGGGCATCAGATACGGGCAGCCCTCGCAGCCCTCTGTCTCCCGGTTCCCCGTGTTGTCGGCATTTGTGCTTTTATTTACCGCCCGGCCGCACTTGCAGAGGTATCGGTTCAAAACCAGTCACCCCCGGGCAGGACGATGGACTTCTTCACGGCCTTTAAATCGTCCTCATACACTGCTGCAAGCTCATGGCCGCAGCGCCTGCAGAACACGACCGGCCCGCGCAGGAGCATGTCCATTTCCGGGATCATGCACGATATCGGCATGTCTCCGGGCGATATCTCGCCGCTGGTGATGGCGAAAATTCCGCTGGATCCGATTCGGTTTTCGCAGATATCGCCGCCGCAAAAGTGCTGCATCGCTTCGGTGGTGTCCAGGAGTGCCGGGATTTCGTTGAATTTCGGGGCCTCGCCCGGGCGTAATGTAATAACTCTCATTGATGTATACCTCCTTGATGTGTTACAATGGAGGCGGTCTTGGTGGGAACTTTGACCGCCTGGCGCTTGTCCGTGTTCGCAGCACGGGCGGGCGCCTCTCTTTTTGTCTGTTTGCTGTAGCTCCATGCTGCCATACCGAGCAGTGCCGCGATGGTGAACGAGCCTGTCCAGGGGGCCGTCTGCCCGCTCACAATACCGTCCAAAACGGCAATGGAAAGAATCGCCGCGGTTATGGTAACAACTCTATACTGCATGTGTGTCACCGCCCTGTTCCTTTTCCCGTTCCGCTGCCTCTCTGTCCAGCCGCGCCAAGCACATTTCCAGCAGAATCTCATAGGCTGGATGTCCGGCGGGTATTACATACCCCTCGATGCTATCCAGCACGGTTCCGTCCATAAGACGGTGAACTACCACCGGATGGTCATAGTCAACGGTGCTTTTTACTCTTTTTGCCATGATGCTTGCTCCTTTCAAAAAACTTATCTTTTCCGCCGCCTCCAGGCGGCTTTTTCATTACCGTGCGGTGATATCTTCTACCAGCGCATCCACGTGCGCCTGCGCGTCTCGAGCGTACTTGCGGCAGGCATCCCGGGCGGCGCGGCAATTATCATAATGCTTGCGCGCCGAATCGTACCGCTGACAGGCTGCCGAGGTCATTTCCTCCCACTCAGCCGTCATCCTGCGCCAGTCTGCCAGCATCTGCTGTGCAGCGCTTAGACGGTCAAGCTGTTTCTGCGATACGCCGTAGGTTCCCGTTCTGCGAATCGTGGGCAATACATCGTGCGTCACCCACCGTTTGAATGCTTTGGCCTCCGGCTTGTCCGACCGCAGGATGACTGCGTACAGGCCCGGCTCGTTGATGATGGTGGTTTTCTGGGTACGTCCCAGCGCGTCGATGAGGTCAGCCAGACTTACCTCATCCTCGTCGAGCCGTTGAGCAACCATTTTGTGGTTGGTAATACCGAGTACCCGGCAGACATCCCGCAGCACCCACCACAGGCCGTCCTCCCGCTGGATTGTGCGGAGTTCCTCTCCGCTGTAGGCAAAGATTTTAAGTTCGTTCATGGTGTCCCCTTTCGGTTTCTCCCCTTTCGAGCCTTTCTCGCATAAACGCGAATTTCAGCACAAAAAAATATTTTGTGCGTCTTCGGCACTGAGTTGAAGCACCTCAGCAATGCGATGCATTTCTCCAATAGAAAAAGCCATTCCATCGGTTTTCATTTTTCGAGAAAATGTGCTTTCATCAATGCCAATTGAGCGCGCTACCTTCTCCTGAGTAAGTCGTCGTTCTACAATCTTGGCTCTCAGTAGCTGCATATTTGTCGCCAATTTCGCTCCTCCTTTCTCTCGCATAAATGCGAATCATTGTTTATAGAATACCACTCGCATTCTTGCAAGTCAACACAGAAATCGCAAAAACGCAAAATATTTTTTTGTTTTTGCATTTTTGACTTGCATGTTTGCAAAAATAGATATAAACTTATATTTAAAGAGAGGGATGTATATGACTACTGGAGAACGTATAAAACAGCGTCGTAAAGAACTAGGGTTATCTGCTGAATATCTCGCCAAAAAACTTAAAGTGTCTGCCGCCACTGTGTATCGTTATGAGAACGGTGGAATTGAAAAACTGCCAGTGGATATTTTGGAGCCATTATCTCAAGCCCTCGACACCACCCCCGCCTACCTCATGGGGTGGGAGGTGACCAGCAAGCCCACAGAGGTTCCCCCGGGTTTCATGCCTCTTCCTGAGACCTGCAAAGTGCCGCTGGTGGGCCGCATCGCCTGCGGGCAACCTATCACTGCGGAGGAAAACATTGAGGACTATTTGGACGTACCTGTTGGCCACCACGTCGATTTCGCGCTGCTTTGCGAAGGTGACAGCATGGTCGATGCTGGAATAGATGACGGCGATGTGGTCTATATCCGTAAACAGCCAGATGTCGAAAACGGACAAATCGCCGCCGTGAGAATTGACAACGAGGCCACTCTAAAGCGAGTTTACAAGTATGTTGATCGTATCGTTCTGCAGCCTGAAAATCGTGCCTATCCTCCGCTCACTTACGTGGGGGCTGAAATGAATCAAGTCACCATCGAAGGAAAGGCTGTTGGCTGGTTGCACTGGGTGTAATCGAACACGAGGTATTAAGCAATGGAGAATGTAATCAACAAGGAAGAACTCAAGCGGGCCGGAGAATTCATAGCTGCAGCCTTAAAAGTGTGCAAAAGCCCTGAAAAGGATTATACGTTCGTTTGCCCGTCATGCGGTGGAACTGCCCATGTAAGGATGGCAGCCGTGAACGGGCATCGCCACGGTTATTGTGACAATTGCGAACTGTATTTCATGGAGTAAACTAAAAAAGCCCCGGCACGAACCGGGGCGGTAAAGGAAAAATTACTACATTGCACGCATGAAGAGGAAACTTACTATGCGCCTGATTGTCAGCCGAAAAAACGGCGAAATATTACAAGTGCTGGAACCCGTCAGCGATGTGGATTATTCACTGTATCAGAGGATACTTGCTGAGCAGGTGCGGCAGAAGATTCAAAGATATTGCAAAAACGTCTTACCCCAAACAGTACAAACCTGTAGCTTGAGAACACGACACGAAATGGAGGGACTATATCATGATGTATCCATTTATGACGCTGAATGACGGCACGGAAATCGTGCATTCGGAAAGCCGTCTCGTCGATGGCTCGGAAAACGTCAAAGTTTATTTTGAGCGGCCCGTGAATGGCGGGTTCGATTCTGCAGAATGCTATCTTCCCAGCTACGAATGGAAAAATATCGTCGGATACTCCGATAAGGAAATTCAATACTTTCAGGAGTTCTTAGAATCCACTGCACACATCATTATCGGCCTCGCGCGGGAAGGTGGGTTTGATAATGCCGCAAATATTTAGAATTGGGCCGTATCTCATTTATTTCTGGACAAATGAGGGTGTCCCGCTCGAACCTGTTCACGTTCATATTTCCGAGGGAATCCCGTCCAGTAACGCCACAAAGGTTTGGATCACCAAAACAGGAAAATGCCTTCTGGCGAATAACAATTCGAAAATCCCAACAAAAAACCTTCGAGTTGTTCTGAGCATTCTCGAGGCTCGCAGTTGTGAAATTATTGAAAAGTGGGTCGATTACTTCGGCCAACCAAAATACTTTTGCTGACGAGGAGGACGCATTATGTCAGAACAGAAAAAGTGGGAAGATTCATTCACTCGAACAATGAACTTGGAAATGAACTCTGTAACAGCACGAGCAGATTTTCTGGTTCCGGTCGATAAATCCCTTGAGCCGTTTTACAGCGTTGACGACGTAATCATGATACAGTCCCAGCCCGATGTTTTTGAGGGCGAACAGGGGCTGTTCCTGATTGACGGAAAACCTTTCCTGAAAATACGCCGAAAGGATCATCTCGAATCCTTACAGCCTCATATCCCACCTGTTCCTCTCGGCACCAATGTTGTGTGCAAGGGGAAAGTGATCGGAGCTGTTGCGAAAGAGTGGATAGAAAGCGGTCCAAAGCCGATAGCTACGTCCGAAGAAGATGAAAAATAAAAAAACGCCCCGGTGCGCTACCACCGAAGCGTTTAAATAGAACAGCTTACCCTTGGAGGATAATCCGCCCGACAATCGGATTATATCACCTCCGGGGTAGGCTTGGCAAGTCATACCTTGGAGGTGCTTTTTTGCAGGATTTATTACCTACCGCGATTTACGTTCGAGTGTCCAGCGAGATGCAGGCCGGCGAGGACCGTTACAGTATCCCGGAACAGATAGACCGCCTGCGCAAATATTGCGACGCGCAAGGGTGGACCATTGCCAAAGAATATGTAGATCCTGGGCACAGCGGAAGCAATTTGAAGCGGCCCGCCATTCAGGAGCTGATTTCAGACACCAAAAATGGTTTCATTCGCCGCGTTGTGGTTTTCAAATTGGATAGGTTGTCACGCTCACAACGTGACACCATGTATTTGATAGAGGACGTTTTCAAGGCTCACGATGTCGCTTTTGTTTCCCTTTCGGAAATGTTTGACACCTCTACCCCATTCGGCATGGCCATGATTGGGATTCTCTCTGTTTTCGCGCAATTGGAGCGCGAAAACATCAAGGACCGCATGAGCATGGGGCGTCTCGGCCGCGCCAAGCGCGGTCTGTGGCGCGGCGGCTGTAATACTCCTGTTGGATATGACTTCATGGATGGACAGCTCGTGATAAACGAATATGAAGCTTTGCAAGTACGCGAAATCTTCCGTCTCTTCATTGATGAACAGTTGTCGTTCCATGCTATATCCAGAGAAATGCAAGGCCGATTCACCAACAAGTACAGCACATACAACGATTCCGGATCCATCTCCACGATTCTCCGCAACCGCCTGTACATCGGTAAAATAAAATACGGCACACAAGAATTTGATGGACAGCATCAACCTATTATCGACCGTGAAATCTTCGAGCGAGCACAGGCGCGAATTGAAGAAATCAGTCGAAATACCGGAGAGCATTGGAAGAACCCATACCACGGCAAACACCTGCTCTCTGGTTTGATTTGGTGCGGGAATTGCGGCGCGCGTTATTTTTGTGTGACCACTAAAAGAAAGAACGGTCCGCAGTATAGGTATTACCAGTGTTACACCAGAAACGGAAGCAGTGATATGCGTAAAGCCGACTTCTGCAAAAATCCCAACTGGCGCGTGGAAAAATTGAATGCAGCAGTCATGGAGGAGATTCGCCGGCTTTGCACGGACGAAAAATATTTCAATCGAATTGCCCGCGACGGTAAAAAGGAAAATAATAACGCCGGAAAGGAAAAGGCATTACAGAGGGAACTTTCCAGTATCGAAAAGCAAATCAGTCGTTTGGTTGAACTGTACCAAATGGGAGTATCCGTGCAGGACATCGCCACGCGCATCCACGACGCGCAGGAGCGCAAGAACAAGCTCACGCAAGAACTTTTATCGCTGAATCAACAAAGCCCTAAAAACAGGCGTCAAGAGGCTCTCACGTACATCCATGAATTGAAGTGGTGTTTAGATGCGGATGACGTTGCAGCCCAGCGCCGCCTGCTGGATGCTCTGGTGAATAAGATAGTGATAACCGAGGGGGGATTCGAAGTTGATTGGAAATTTTGAGCAAGTTTATACGAATTGTGGGTATGGATGAATCCCTGCCCATGCGGCTATTTTGGGCACCCCACCCGCGCGTGCAGCTGCACGCCCTATGCCATTGAGCGCTATCAATCAATTCGCGCATATATTCACTACCGTCATACAACGATATTTTAATTTTATCATTGTACACAGTGACATCGTAAACAAAGTTGCGAATAAACGAATCCGGCAATGTTTCTGGAGATTCAAATTTAGAAGCCAAGATTTTTTGCAATTTGTCTAATCTTTCGCCTTGATTTCGAATTATTTCCTCAACATCCGGATTTTCATCTTGTTTACGCTCCAATTCTTCAATTAGTGAATCAATTTCGTCCTTTTTGGTCTTATATTCATATTTATTCAACGTCCCATCTATATACAAATCAAGAATTTTTCCCCTTTTTTGCTTAAGGGACCGAACCCGTTGGTTGACGTTTTCATTTATGAGTGCCGGAGCATTTTTCTGTGCGGCAAGTTTGATGTTTGCTATTACTTTCTTGATTGCCACCTTTTCGTTGCTCAGCGCTTCAAAAATGCATGTTTTAATAATTGGAATTATATCTTTCTCAAATACTATTCTTGCATTACAGCCACGTTTTGTGTCCTTGCCATACATCTTATATCTACGGCAAACCCAAGTATCGCGCCTAACATGTGCCTTTGTAAAATACTTTGTGTGCCACATTATCTCTCCGCACACACCGCATCTCATCTTACCGCTAAGGCAATAAGGACCGGCAAAATGTCCAATGTACACCTCTTTTGTCGCTCCTTTATCTGATTCTATTTTCTTCATTCGTCTTTCGTTTAGAATACGGTTGGCTTGTTCCCATATTTCTTCTGACACAATTGCTGGCACGCCACCGGGAATCACAATCCATTCGTCCTCATCTGTGAATGTAAGTTTCTTAGTATAAAAATCCTTATGAGTCTTACCGCCAACTAGCACACCTTTATATTTCTCGTTGCGGATCATACGTTTCAAAACAGAGATTGAAAAAATCGTTCCCGTGCTTGATTTGATACCCATATCATCCAATTGAGTCACAATTTTACGGAATCCATTACCAGAAATATATGACGAAAATACGAATCGAACTACTTCTGCTTCTTCTTCATTGATAAACAGCTTTCCGTCTTTCTGATCATATCCCCACAAACGATTATTCCCATACACAGTTCCGCCCTTTTGACTTCGCTTAGCTGCTGACAATATCTTCCTACTTAAATCCCTAGAATATTCTTCTGCCATCATGGCCTTGATTCCGGTTATAAGTGCATCGTCAGGCGTATAAAATGTATGGTCCAAATAAAGATATAACTTCTTTTTGGTTCTATTTAGGCGGTCAACAAATAAATACCAATCCAACACATTGCGCATCAAACGACTTTGGTCTTTAATGACGATGATGTCAAATTTGTTTTCGAGCATATCTTCAAATAGCCTATTGTATCCCTCTCGCCCATTGCGCGTAGTTCCCGACTTGCCTTCGTCATAGTAACAATCAACCAGAACCCAATCTTCCTGCGAGTTAATGAATGTCTCCAATTCTTCTCTTTGTTTTTTTAGCGCATTTATTTGTTTTTCTTCCTCTGTTGAAACCCGAGCATAATAAACTGCATTTACCGTAATACCACCCCCAAATTATGTATCTATATTATGAGAACGTTGTTTCGATATTTGTGGGGTTGTTGTTTTAGTATTCCGAGATGAATTTTCCAACTTTAAACTTTCAAAACAGAATCTATACTCAGATTCTGATATCAATTTTTCATTTAGCAAATAATCAATCAATGATAGCTCAATTTTATACAAATTATCTTCTGATGTATTTATTTCTTATATAGCCTTTCTATTTTTATTTGCCCCGTGATATTTCACACGGGGTATTTTTTTACGAATTTGATTTACTCTTTGCGTCGGTGCGGCGGAAAAACATATTTCCCACAATAAATTTGGTAGAATCTCTAAATCGTCCAGATTGGCACGATATAATTCTCTTTGTCAATCACGCCAACTTTCGGTTTCATGCAGACAACAGCGCCTTTTCCCCTTGGTACAGAGGCTTTATCTAAAAGAGAAAACACTTTTGTCAGTTCCGTACCCGGATTCGCGGTTTTTTTGATTTCAATCGGATTCAGAATGCCGTCATGTTCCATCACAATATCAATCTCTTTTGCGTCTTTATCTCGATAATAATACATATACGGTTCTTTTCCCGCATTCAAATAGGTTTTCGCAATTTCAGATACGACGTAATTTTCCAGAACAGCGCCGTTCATGGCCCCGCTTTCCAACACTTGTGAATTGCTCCACTTGGTCAGATAACAGACCAACCCCGTATCATAAAAATAGAGTTTCGGCGTCTTTACCAGGCGTTTAAGCAGATTATTGGAATATGGGTGTAGGTAAAATATAATCCCCAGTGTTTCAAGAATCTGCAGCCAGTCATTTGCCTGTTTCTGATTGATGTCCGCATCCTGTGCAATATCCGATACATTCAGCATTTGCGAACAGCGTGCGGCCACCGCAGTCATAAACCGCATGAATTTCAGAGAATCAATCGCATTGGAAAGTTCTTTAACATCTCGCTCAATATAGGTAGCTAAATAACTGCTGTAAAAAATCTGGCTGTTCGAGTTTTGCCCGCTTACAATAGCAGGCATAGAGCCTTTGAATATCCGCTCAAAAATCTCACTGGCATCAGCGTTCTTACGCATTTTTTCCCGCTGGAGCAGTTCTTCCAAATCCACCTCAAAAGGCGTCATAGGTGAACCGCACATTTCTGCCTGAGAAAGTGACGTCATGGAAAGCACCGCTACGCGCCCGGCTAACGATTCCTGAACGCCATGCATCAGTTTGAACACCTGAGAACCGGTCAGCCAGAAAGCGCCAGGCTCATGGTCTGTGTCTACAGAAATCTTGATATAAGTGAACAGTTCCGGTGCGTACTGCACCTCGTCAATCAGCACCGGAGGTTTATGGAGCTGTAAAAACAGTTCCGGATCGCTTTTTGCCAGTGCCCGCTCATTCATGTCATCTAAAGATACATAATTGCGATTCGTCCCATCCATCAATTTTTGAAGCATTGTTGTTTTCCCAACCTGACGGGGACCAGTGACCAAAACAACAGGATATTCCCGCGTAACCTCTGCGACAACCGTTTCAAGATTTCTGGATATATAACTCATGAAAACATCTCCTTCGGCTATTTTGTATCATAATTCTATTTTAGCCGAAATGTTATCGAAATACAAGAACATTTTTCAGGCTATTTTTTAACTTTTCATTAGCTCCATATTTAGCGCTACGAGATCAGCATAATTTACGGCAGTATCAAATGCATTATTGTAAAACTGTCTGCTTTTCAAAAGTTCCGGTCTTACATTATAAAATTCATACATGTTTTTCAAATAAATTTTATCATCAGACTTTGCAATCCAAACATTATCCTGACGGTTAAACAAATCCAAAAGCTCACAATAATGTGTAGTAAATATAAGCGTTGCATTATTTTTATTAACACGCTTATCCTTAAAAAGACTGATCATATTTTCAACGAGAGCCTTATGAAAATGGTTTTCCACTTCATCTATTAAAAGATCAAACCCATTTTCTAACGCTACGACCATAAAAACATACAGTAAAATGCCTTTTGTTGTTCCACTAGAAAGCATATGAATTAGTTCCGAATCCGAGAATTCCTTCGAGTAATCTTGATATATTAACTTAAAGTGCTTTTCATCTAGCATATCTATACTTTGAATCTTATCATCAAATATTTTAACAATTTTCCCAAGCGTATCTCTGGAAATTTTATAAGTCTTCATAGCCCGGAACAACAAGCGATACGTATCTACACCTTCGCCGTTACAATTGAAATATACCGCACGCACTGTTTTCTTTTTTAGTACAAAAAATACAATTGATGTGTCTTCAGGAAGTTCTCCAAGTCCCACAATTTCATTAAACCCATTATCAGAATATATATCTTTCACCTTACTCTTGTAATACTTTTTCTGATAAATGTGTTGGTTTGCAAAATTCGCCTTATTGCCTAAATTGGGATCTGATTTCAATACAGTTGTGTACTTGTAAATATATCCATTGTAATAAAAAATGATTTCAAGTGCTACATTGTCATAGCTATAATATTTATCCTCCAGACTAAATTCTCCAAGAATTGAATAGCAACACTCAATCAATTCTATTGCCGAGGTTTTGCCAGATGCATTTTTACCAACAATGGCTGCTGTTTCAAAGGTATACATTCCTTCGGCAATCTCCTGCAGCTCATATTCTCTGTCTTCGCTTGTTTTTTTTGATTTTGCGATGAAATCAATTGTAAAATCATTGCAGCAGTTTTTATAGTTTGATGCGCGAACTCTCAGCAACTTCATTTAAACATGTCACTCCTTTCATGCATATATAGTATACCACAAAATCAAATTAAAACAATATTTTTGTTTGAATTTTAATAAATCCCTTGTGCTTTCGCTTTTTGTCTCGCATTTCATGCATCATAAGCCATATTACTTATTTCAAAATTCATAAATACAATAAGCAATTAAATTACCTTCCAGTGCTTCCAAATCCATCTACGCCACGCTCTGTATGGTCAAGTTCGTCAACTTCAACAAATTCTCCATCGAGTGTTTTAATAAAAGCAAGCTGTGCGATCCTATCACCTTTTACAATGTAACGTGTTTCCACACTGTCATTGTATACAGGCACAATATATTCGCCAGTATAATCATTGTCACAAATTCCAACGCAGTTAGCAGGACGAAGCCCTTGCTTCGCAGCAAGGCCGCTTCGAGCAAAGATGAATCCCGCGTGATAAGGCGGCGGCTTAATCGCAATACCAGTGCCAACTTTTACAGTTTCTCCGGGTTTGATCATGGCGTCTGTGACAGCGTAAAGGTCATAGGCATTTGCCCCATCTGACCCCTTTGTCGGGGCTTTTGCGTCCGGTCGCAGCTTCTTGTAGTAAAATGCGTATTTCATTTTATTCCTCTTTTCGGTTATTGTTTTATTTCTATATTGATGATATTTTATTATCAATGAGCCTTTGTGCCTAATCGCAAGTGATTGATTTCATTCACAAACCTGCTTTGAAAAAAAGAAGCGGCGTCTGCGACGAAATAGCGAAATAGAACAAAGGAGGAAATGTGTGAATATCATATTCGCAACCTGCAACTTTGGAATATTGGGTTTAATCGTTTTGTTTGTCGTACTTTTGGCACGACATCTGGCGGTTAGCCAGGTACTCAAAGCTGATCGTGATGAAATCAGTTTTGAAGATAAGTTGTTTGGGGTCACCTTTACAGCCAAAGGTAGACCCAGGCGGCATAAGCCAAAGCGTTGAGGTCATCGACAGCACGGCAGTCTATTTTCTACTGCCGGAATTTTTTGCCAAAGTGAGACTGCAGAATACAATACTCACACATTCCTCTCAAGGAGTAGGTTATTAATTCGGGTGAGTTTTTTTCACGAACCTATCGTTCATGAGGTCACATATCTCACCATTTGCAACTCTAAAAAATTTTTGGTTCGTCGTACTTGAATCAAGGCCACCAAGTGTTTTTATATATGGCCCTATTTTAAGATAATCTAGCAAATGCAAGATCGTTTTAAAGATGCTGACATCTTCTGCACCAGAATAGACACATGTCTTCAGGCCCTGTGCCTTGACTTTTTCCAAAAGAAATTTCAAATCATCCATTGCCTGGTCCCCTCCCATGAAGCACACACAGGTGATGAGGCTGCTATGCTTGTCAAGGAGTTTATCGATATCGTCATCTACAAAATCTCCAAAATCATTTGCAAGATATGAAGAATGGCATTCGCTGCAATGATACGGACAATCTGTTATGTTAATTGCCAAACTAATTTCGCCTGGCACCTCTTGAAACACAATGTCGTATCCAGCATATTTAAGCTTTTGCATAATATCGCTTTTTTGCTTCTTTCTGACGCGCTTCAGAGAAATTTGAAACACGTTTCAAATATCCAATTACGCGCGTCGCGTAATCTATATTTTTGCTTTCACATTTTTCACAGTGGTCAAGATGATGTTTGCTGATGTGGCCACAGTCATTGCAAATTGTATTTGGCACGTTTACTGTCCAATAAGAACAACCGGTTTTAATTGCCACCTTCATCAGGTGTTTGTACTGCTCCTTAGAAAGGTGTTCGTCTAAATTAAGATGAAGCGCCGCGCCTCCATCCAAGTTTCCTGTCATCGTTTTACCATGCAGAATGAACTTGTCAATCGGAGTTGTGTCAACATCATCCACTAAATAGAAATAACTATTGTAACATTCTCTGGGAGAGAAATACCCATCCTCTTTGTCCCATTTAGAGTTTTTCACCCCAAGGTTTTCAGCCGGCACATATTCCGTGTTGAACATAACATCGGATGTACGCGCGGCTTTATTCTTCTGATAAATCACCGACAACAATTCGTTTACAAAATTACAGTACTCATTGTCGTCGGGGCTGATACTGTAACCAAGGTATTCAGCGCCCTCTACAAGTCCATTAATTCCGATTGTCAAGAACTGCTTTTCCAGAGATATATAGCCAGCGTCATATACCGGCAGTAATTTCGCATTAAACGAGTCCTGCAACAACGCATCGTATGCCAGCAAATACTTGTGGACATCATCAACCTGTCCAGAAAGAGCAACCTTGATATCCTTGTCGTTTCTTACTGCATTTTGAATAAGACGGTTCATATTGATTGTAATGACACATTTAGAGCCAGTTGATACACCGCCAGCGCCAAGAGTAAATGAAAATGTATTGTCCTGCAGTTCATTTCTTAGCCGACAGCATGATGCCAGCGAATCAACGCTACTGCTATGATAATTGAAGAAGCTGTGGCCTTCCGAAAGCATCTCGGCTGCAAAGTCAGCCCATTCTGTGTCGACATAGTTTTCTCCGTCGTCTAATAGATTTAGCGTCTCAACGGGGAATGTGAGTATCTGTTTGCACCTTTCTTTATTGAACCATTTCATGAATCGTTTTTGCAACCATGAAACGGAGTCCCACTTCATTGCACTTCCATCTGGAAATACAAAATTTTCAAAGAGGCCATTAAAATATGGCTTATCAAAATATGCAATATTCCAAAATATACTCTGAAAACTCCTCGCTGCCGCAGGCTGATTCAACGAATAAACGATCTGTTCAAACTTGTCGCAAATCACCTTGTCAATTGTCCTTCTGCGCGAAGAAAGATCCACTACCGTGTCTGCGTGCAGATAATAATCGTCGCCATATTCTTTGCGCACAAAATAATCCATATAGGACAAGAACTCTGGCGTAGAAACCGCACCTGCAAATTGCGACGCAATCGCAAAACACAAATTGATGAATGATCCAGCAAATGAATCAAGATTGTGCGGCGCGCCACTTCCGCCTCCCAGATTACGCAGCCCGTCGAACAGGAATGGATACATTGTAATGCTTACGCAATACGGAAGTAACGGATTTGTTTCATCATGCTTATAAATCTCGTGATTTTCCAGTTGATCAATGTACCGTTCCGCATATTCTTCACCAAACATTTCTGCCAGCTTCTGATACATCCGCAATCGATTAATGCCAATACCGTCTTTTTTATACAACTCACCAGTAAGTGTCGTAACATTTTTATTTTCAACATTTGCATTAGCATCCACTTTACTACCTGAAGCAGCATTCAAAGAACAACTGTATTCTTTGATATAGTCAAGATATGGTTGATATCGTCTTAATTCCTTTTTGTAGTTCATGCCTCTATTCCCTTTACCCATTGAAATGCACTCTTAAAGTCCATTATATTGCCATCAACTTCAAGACACGGTACAGACATAATCCCCTTGCTGTTCATTACATCTATGTCATTACACTCTTCGTATTCAATTTTCGCTCGAGTCATCATATTTTCAAGTATCCGACATTGGGGACAACGCGTTGAGTAAAACACGATCTTCATTTTTCACCACCACCTTTCAGCCTATTGACCTCATAATCTATATAAAACCTAGCCTTTTCAAGATCCTCTACGGTTTTAGACGGATCTTTGCGGCCGGCGCGGGCTATGTATTTTATCGCATTACCGAGCTGAAAGTTCAGCCTCCAATCATTTATTACATCTATGACTTCGTACTTCCCAATATTGTAGTGAGACGGATGTTCTACTGTATTACTCAGTCCTGTACACTCCTTTCAGTGTAAGATGTCTGCCGCAGCTCTTATGTTCTGGACAGAACGGATAATCCACATGCGCTTCGCACTTTGGACGAAGCATTTCATCCGCCTGCGGCATAACATCGACAACAAGCTTGCGCATTTCTTTTGCTGCTTCTCTGATTTCCCACTGCGCACGATTGCAAAGACGTTCGCGCATGAAGTTAATCAAGCTTCTCAGATTCATTGTCACATAGATCGTAGTGACACACGCATTAGGTAAAACATAGCGTGCATCCTCCGCAGGCCTGCCCATGCTGTTTTTTAAATGCACATATTCATCCAGCGCATTTTCGATTGAGTCATGATACGATGACAGTTCGATCGAAGGAGGAGTCACATATCCAAATCCATCTTCGTCACAATACCGTTGGCTGCGCTGAGAATAGCTCGCCATACGATGGCGCACAAGTTGGTGGCTACACGCACGCGATATACCGCTAATTTTAAAAGTAAAACTCGCATGTTCAAGCACGCTGTGGTGCCCGCTGCGGTAACACTGCATTACAAGCTTACATTCTCTAGTCGGTGTACTGTCATAACAAACACTAGCTGCCTGTTCAATAACCCATGCTGGGTCTGGTGTGTGTGCAACAAGCTCGACTTCCAATTACCATTTTCCCCTTTTCTGTTTTTCTTTTTCAGACGTATCGTTTCCAGCTTCAATTTTGCTTCCAGGCAGTTCACTTCCGGGATAATAGTCTTTCAAAATTTCCGGATCTACTTTGTATGTATGAACTTTGCCACATTCAGAATCATATCTTTGAACCATCCGATTGACTTCGGCTTTAGCTCGCTCTTTTCTATACAGTTCTCTACTTAAATTCAAACGACCTTATTTCTCCTCCTCCATTATCTGTAATCAAAAACTGGTGTTCTACCAGAATCCAGCTTGTCAAGCGAAGCATCACTATTTACTCGATAAAAAATATACATCCCAGTAATTTTATTGTAGGTAATAACATGCGTGGGATTATTTTCAAAACCATTCATATAAGTGGTTTGAACAATCTCTTGATTTTTGGGTGTTTTAATTTTCATTGTCCTCATCTCCAAATTCTTCCTCTTCGGAGTCATATTCATAGTAGCCATCACAACCAAGTGTGAGCAAAATATCATCAACTATGTATTTAAAAATGCCCTTGAAATCAACATGTTTACCAGTAGTAGTATAAATTCGCTCTTTCTCATAATCCAAAATCTGATATGCCATAACGCCAGCAATGAGCGCTAATAGTATTGCCAGCATACTATTGAAATTCATCAGTAACACCGGATTTTCACAACACAATCATCAAGCGCTTTAGACCATTCCTCAGAGCTGATTTCTTCAAGATTGTCAATCACACGGCCTTCACCATGAGCAACATCAAAACAAAACAATCCAAAGTCCTCTGTCCAAATCAGTTCGTCTCCGCAAAGTGTAGAATCTGGAGCATCAGCAAAAAATTTGAACGGTGTTTCAAAAGCAATCACATTTACTCTATATTCATTATTCATCACAACTCCAATAACCTTCATATAAGTAATGTGGTCCATTGCTCTCGTATCCTTATAGCACTTTCCAATGTATTTTTTGTTGTTGTTTATTTTTGCGATTTTCTTTTTTTTGAAGTGCGAATCAATCTTCAACGTAAGTTCGTTTCGCGTTTTAACCAATTGATCGATTTCTTCATCTGTCAAATTATCATTCAAATTTATATTCATATATTCCTCCCATCATAGTTCATATATTACAAAATCGTGGATACTGCTATCCTCCAGATACCAGTCCATCTTTCTATCGATTTCCTTAATTTCATTTTCCATTTGACTGCACGCACTTTTACTGTCAGTCTTTCGAACTTGCTCAAGAATCAAATCTCGGCGTTCTTTCAATGCGTCATACACCTGTGCAATCGGAATTTCTTTTAACACATTGATTTCAATTGGTTTGCCACAAAACGGGCAGAATTTGATCTTTTGATATTCCTCCCAATCAAACGTATCGCCCCACGAATAATCCACATGCCTGTTAATGAGCACCAAAGTGGGCGTTTCATCTTCAGGCTCAGCAAATTTGATGTCAACATTTTTTGCTTTAACAACTTCCCGGCAACAGGGACGAAATTCCTTAATCTTGATAGTGCGCTCCATCGGCATATCTCTTGGAATACACTCTTCATCTGTGTCTATGCTGTAGATCAATACATCAATTTTCAAACTGAAATTATCTCCTATCTTGTTTTGTATCTTCTCATATAACTTTAAATGTGATATGCTTTTAAAAAAGGTATAAAAGGCAGTGATCCAATGGATAAGGTATGCAAAAAAATTTTAGATAAAATGATTTCAGCTGGAGAGGGTACTGAATACTGGTGTAGTTTTATAACTTCATCTGGTAATATTTTCATTGAGGATTTCGCGAAGGACATCGAAATGAACTCGGCCGATGTGCGTGCTGCAATGAGCTACTTAGTAAAAGAAGGCTACCTCACATATGAAATGGGCGTACCGAACCCAATAGGGGTACATCTGTCGTATACTGGATTAAAGTGGAGAGAGTCTTATTATAAATCCATACTAAAATACATCGCGGACAAGTGGACAGATATTATAGCTTCTATTATCTCTCTGATTTCTCTCATACTTTCGATAATAGCGTTAAACAAAAGGTAAAACAGTCACTGCGAAAATTACTATCGCTATAAGAATGACGATAAGTGCAACTCCAAATACTATAAGCGCGCAATAAACAAATCCCATTTCTTGGTCCCTTACTCTATCTAGCATTGTTGTAATGTTTTCAGTCTCAATATGCACACCATCAATTTCGACACATACCGGAATTTTGTCTTCAGTATCATTTATCCAATCTCGTTCATATACGACTTTGATGTTGTGCCGGCATGGACAAAACTGTTCTGTTCGAGCGTTCACTGATTCGCATTGAGATATTTTTTCACACATACTTTTTATCACTTGTTGCTTTCCTGAAGAATAAGAGTTTTCATAACAAACCTCATTCATCATATTTAATTAGAAACAGCGGATCTACAGCCTTGAAGCTTACTTTCCCATCTTGCGAACGAAAAACAATCCCTTCGCGCAATGTCGAGCCGAGCGTGCTCTTTCCATGCGCATATTCAAGCACTTTGTCTACTGTATCCGGAAGAATGTAGCTGGTGTCAATAATTGGAACAAACTTCAAACCATTTGCTTCGCAAATATTCTTAGCGTTCAAAGAACTCATACGCCCTTCTGGAGTGATGATATTAAACACATATAAATCCGGAATCTTAACTTTGTACTTGTTGCCTTGTACATTGGGGGCAATGCATTCTCCCTGAATGGCAATCCAATCAAAATTCCCGATAAGCTTTCTAAGCACTTTTTCAATGTCGTATCGGTCTGACACGGACCAGTATGAAGAGTTGTCTTTGTTAAACAAACGCAGATTCCGAGAGCAAACCATATACTCAAACTTATCTTTAATGAGTGGTATCTTAGATTTGTGCCGTTCAAGGCAGAATGTTCCGCTTTGTCCATCAATTTTTTCCGTAGCAACAAATGGCTGCTTTTCTTTTAGAATAAAAGGAATGTTCTGAATGCGTGTTTCGTCTGTTTTGTGTACGAATGCCGGGAAGGCTTTCGATCCGCGCTTGTCGTAGCGACGCACGAGCTTCCTGAACCATTTGAACCTCATGAGCCATTTTGGATACTTTTTTGAATCAAGCTGCGTTTCACCAAGTGACTTCGGCTCTCTGTCCATGGTAGGTTCATATTGTTTAACACCCATGATGTCTGTAACATCGTCACCAACTTTGTACTCGCTTTCCGGCAGAATACTCAACGGAAAACAAATGCCCTGGCTGATAACGCCGCCCATTTTCATCGTCTTGATTCGGAAGTTCTTATTTCTTAAAAATTCAAACTCGGGCTTCTCAGGTAGTATCGAATCAATTTCACAATAAACACATTTGTCGCCAACCTGAAATTCGTTTTTCTTTACGATAACACTCCATCCATCAATGATCGCAAGCTCAATACGGTCTTTCCCTTCAATCGGATGCAGTGCTGCAATTTCCTTAATACTTGCCAGTGTACGCAAATCTTTAGTCCTCCAATTACATCAATTTAAGCCATGTCTGGCGCGAAATAGAATTATTATTATGAATGCACCTTAGAAACGCTTTCGGCTGTGCAAGCAATAAACAGCGTTCTTTTGAGCGCGTAAGCGCGGTATACAACAAGCAGCTATCCAACAAAATGTAATGTGTGGTATCAATTGCCACAATTACAGTTTTATATCCGCTGCCCTGAGCAAGATGAACCGTAAGAACATATGCGAGTTCCACTTGGCCCATTTCGCTTCTTTTGTATGTAATAAGCTTCTTATCTCCACCGGATGAATACTCAACCGTAAAGCATTGAGTTCTTTCATCACCCTCACCATCTTCAAAAATGCTCGTGACATATCCTGTCTCACCATTGAAGACATTCTTATCATAGTTGTTTTCACGCTGAATGACCTTTGAACCAATGCGAAATGTTTTTGTGCCATAATCGATATGCTCTTTGTGCTCAGATGCCGGCAGCAACTCGTCCTGAATGATTTTGTTCATCACAGTCGTTGAGTTCGGACAATCTTTTTTTCTGGGCACTACGATCACTACATTATCCGCTCCTTCTCTTTCTGCCGTAGAGAGAAACGTTTTGATTGCTATGTTTTGAATGGCCTCATTGCTGTCACGAAACATGTAAACCATATCCTCACGTTTGCCGCTTACAATTTTCAGCTCCGGCTCTTTAATTGGATTTATCCCCATACGAATTTTGTTAGCATCCATCAAAATTCCAGAGTCTAGCGCTTGGCGCATGACCTTTGTAAGCATAAGAATATTGAATACATTCGTTTTATCAAGCACATCACTGAACACATTGCCAGCACCAATCGGAGGGAGCTGCCGATTGTCTCCACACACAATAAGCCTTCCGCCCGGCTTCACAGCTCTGATAAGATCATAGAACAACTCGACATTTACCATTGACGCCTCATCGAGAATAACAACATCAGCCGCAAGCGGATTGTTGTTGTCATGGACAAATGACTTTCCGTTCCACCCAAGCAACCGATGGATCGTAGACGCTTCATGCCCAGTGGCTTCTACGATTCTTTGCGCGGCTTTAGCCGATAAAGCACAACACGACACCATTTTATATTTGTACGCTTTTACAATCGCATTAAGCAATGTGGACTTACCTGTGCCTGCAAATCCGCAAATACACGAAAAGTTACGATTCAAGGCGCTCTTGACCGCCGCACATTGTTCCTCAGTAAAAGTGAAGCCAAGGTCATGTTCTGCTTCACCGACAGCGTCTTCTGCATTAAGATTCCAATCATCGCTGTATGAATCGATTTCCTTCAAAATGTCATAAATGCCTGTCTCCAACTCAAAATACCGCTTCAATCCAACTTTGGCATAATCAAAATGAAGGAGCATTTCATTCTGCTGTTCTTGAGATATCAACCTGCAATATGCGTCCTTGCATTCCGGGATATTATCTTTTGCAGCTTGTTCGAGCACATCAACTGTGACCCAAGTATTGCCATCTGTTTCGGCTGATTCATTCAGGAACCATTTAACGAACGCTATCGCACGCTTAGGCGAATCAATGATTTGTGGATTCAATTTGAGCGCAAGACCATCGACACGCTTAAAGCCAAGCCCTCTGATGCGTGTCATGATATACGGATTATCCAGCAATTGAGCTTTGAGGAGCGATGGATTAGGCTCTCCGGACAATAGCTTTTGAATCATCTTATAACTGACCCCAAGTGGCTGAAGAAGAGAAAGAATATCGGAAATCACATAATTGCTGAGCACCATATCCTTGATACGCTCATATGTTGCGTATCCTATTCCCTTGACGTTCTGCAAATCTACATTATCTGTTCCCTCTATAATTTCATTTACAATATTGGGATAAGCAGAGATAAGAGCATTCGCCTGACTATTAGTCAGTAATGCATGTAAAAACTTTTCCTGTTCTTCCCTCGTAGATGGCCGCTTTGAAATCACCACGTACGGTTTATACTGATAAGATTTATATTTCTTATTGAATACCAATTCCGCTTCAACGTCATACTCCTGGCCGACTGTTAACTGCTGCATATTGCCAGCTAGAATTGACCATTTTGTTTTTTGGGTTGCTTCTTCATCGTCAAAAGGCGAAACCTCGCGCTCGTCAAATTTTGGAATATCATCAGTTGTTGAAAAAACATATACTCCAAAGTCATTGCCATAGTATCGCTGTATCTGAGGGACAATTGTAAATTTTAATCTTTCAGAAATACTTGCTACTCCTTTCCGACACTAAATGTCTGATATTTTTCTATCTTTTAGCCACTGTGTATATGGCTTAATTGCTTTTACTGCCGTAAGCTTTTCATCGCCTCCTTTTTTGCACAGCATTGCCACTTGAGCACCTCTGCTGATAATATCTTCATTCTGTTTGAATTGTGTATGCCAACAAACAACCTCCATCAAACCAAACACAGAGTACATATTCAAAAAAGCGAACTGTTTTCCTGTTCGGTCCTTCTTCTTTTGAACATTGGCAATGATACCTACGATTGTTACATTGGTATCAGGGGCAGCTTCATCATAATCCACATTGATGTACTGATATGCGTATTCGAATGGATTGACGCCAAGAAAAATGGACAACGCCTCAAATTCCCAAAACGCTTCGTTCTGCATATACTTTTCTTCAAACTCATGCATCTCTTTCATGCGTCTTTGTTCCTGACAGGTATAAAATTCAATGCGTTTTCTGCTGTTAAGCAATGCCAGGCGTTCTTCCTTGCCTTTAATCACCGAACAATCAATTCCATATTTATTGAGCATGACTTTATGCGTGTAAATGGTTTTTACCGGTGTGTATTCTTTCTGCTCAAAAAGTGATTGCGCATAACGCTCCAACAACTCACGTTTGTCTTTGCATGGTAACGCGCCGGCTTTTATGAGCGATACCACCACCGCAGTGGACGGAGAAACACGCGTGATAAAATCGTTAAGTCCTGTGAATAACCCATTTGCTTTACGTTCTTCCAGAATCTGTGTCACAACCTTTTCCCCAACCCCTCGGATGGCCTCAAGGCCAAACAGTATCTTAGAGTTATGCACCGTAAAATATCGTTCTGACCGATTGATATTGGGAGGCAATACACTAACGCCAAACGCCTTTGTGTCTATGATGTACTTATTAATTACGCCATAATCATTGCGGTTCTGGTTGAGTAACGCCTTAAAAAAGTATTCCGGGTAGTGCGCTTTCAAATGCGCAGTCTTGAGCGTTAGAATGGAGTAAAGCGCGGAGTGCGATTTATTGAAAAGATATCCGCCTTTTTCTTTGAGATCATCGCTGATTTGTTTTGCAATCCCTTCAGGATATCCGTTTGCAATAATTTCTCCATACAACTTCTCAGACTCTTCTTTTACAAGTTCAATATTCTTTTTGCCGATAGCCTTTCTAAACTTATCCGCTCCTCCGTAACTCCGGCCTCCAAATTTCCTGACAACGTCCATAAGTTGTTCCTGATAAATCAGACAGCCATAAGTCTTTTGCAAAATCGGCTCCATGTCGGGATGGATATAGGTTATTGCTTTTCCGCCGTTTTTACGCTCAATATAGTCTTCAAGGGCACCCATACTATCTGGACGATACAGCGCCAGCACGGCCGAAACATCTTCGAGATTTGTCGGTTTCAACCTCAAAAGCAAATCTCGCATACCGCTGCTTTCAACCTGGAACACGCCATTCGTCCTTGCGCTTGCAAGCAATTCATACATTGCTGTATCATTTGCGAACTCAGGATTGTTTATGCTAAGATCCCATTCTGACAGTCCAATATCTTCCATTGCTTCTTGAACAGCCGCCAAAGTTGCGACGCCAAGTACGTCGAACTTAATGATTCCGATTTCCTCAACCTTTTTCTTATCGACTTGAATGACATGTTCGCCTTTACTTCCAAGTTTCATTGGCATATAATCTGTAATTTTTGTATCAACAATGCCAACTCCGCCGGCATGGATGCTTACGTTGCGCAACCGGCCGGAAATATGAGAAGCTATTCGGAAAAGCTCATTGTATTCACTATAATCATCGAGTAATGATTTATTATTTTCAATACACTCTTCAAACGTCTTGTACGTGAATTTTTTACTTATTCGATCGCAGACGCTATACGGAATGCCAAGTACTTTTCCTACATCTTTGATTGCCACGATAGGGGTTATATACGAATAATTAATGATTTGGCATACGCGGTCTTCACCGTATTTTTGTGTAAGATAATCTATGATGAACTCACGGTTCGAGAAATCACAATCGATATCAGGCATACTTACACGCTCCGGATTCAGGAAGCGTTCGAAAATCAAATCATTTTCAATAGGGTCAAGCTCTGATATTCCAAGCAAAAAATTCACAATAGAGCCGCCGCCAGAACCACGGCCGTCTCCTACCGCCTGTCCATTCTCTTTCGCATATTTAATGAAGTCCCACACGATAAGGAAGTATCCATCAAACCCCATTTGATGAATAATTCCAAGTTCATATTCAAGCCGTTTCTCCCTTATTCTTTGTGCATCGCCGTTGAGCTTATCGAAACCTCTTTGTTCCCACCCTTTCTCCGTAAGATGTTTGAGGTAGGAAAGATTGTCTTCAAATCCATCTGGCAACGGATATGTGGGAAGTTGCGGTGCCTGAAATGGCATATCCACATTTTCTATCATATCGGCAACCTTATTGGTGCTTGCAAGGCCAAGCTTTACGTTCTCCTCTCCAATTTGAGAGGACATAACCTCATAAATCTCAGCTTCTGACTGAATATAGCAGCCATCGTACAGTTCTGTCAGGGTTTCATCGTCGTGAGCAATTTGAACATGGCGCGCCTGATAGTACAAATCATCCTTCGTCGCAGCATGACTGTCCGTAGTAATAACAAACTCCGTGTTTGTTTCTTCAGCCAGTTCTAACACTTTTTGATTGTATCGGCACTGTTCGTCTGTATTATGGCTTTGCATTTCAAGAAAGAAATTAGGGAATGTGCTTTTGTACTCATCGATATACTGAACACACTTGCCATAGTCTGATTCTCTGGCGAGTTTTGATGCCAAACACGCAGACAAAATAATAAGATCATCCGCATATGGTCTTAAATGCGCTAAATCGATTCGCGGTTTAAAATAGAATCCTTCAAAGTTGCTTTGTGTGACAATTTCATTGAGAGCCACTCTACCGCGCTCATTTTTAGCAAGAGCCACAAGATGAAAGTATTTACTATTGCTGTCTTTCACTGACATGTCAAAACATTCATACAGCTCAACACCATAAATCATCTTGATTTCAGGATAATTCTTTTTTAGTTCATCAAAATAAATCCAGCTATATGCATTGCCGTGTTCGGTTATTGCAAATGCATTAAGTCCTACCGACTTTGCTCGTTCGAGATATTCTTGCGGATGTCCGTATCCGTCAAGTACAGAAAATTCAGAATGATTGTGAAGAGAGCTGTACATCACAACACCTCATATTCTATAATGATAAACTGAGGAGTCGCCATGCTCTTATAAACGTTGATCGACGCGCGGCCAACGATATTAATATCAAAGCTTGCCGTTGAATCATATGGATCGTTGAGTGCCTGATAGATTGGATCTGTTTCATTGCACGAGAATTTGACAAACTCAACTCCGGTTTCCTCGTCTTTCCACTTCAGAGTATTGCTTTGCTTTCCTATAAGTGAAACCTGTTTTTTGTCAAGATGAACACCTTCAACCGCAATGTACGGCTCCTCAACCATTTGTCCCCAACATCTGGACATTCCATCAATTTTCTTGATAAAAGGGAAAGTAAGCTCCTGATTGCCAATGACAAAGTCACACTTATACGACTTCAAGATTGGGCTGTCTTTCAATCTCTCATTACACGATTGAATTGCTTTGGGAATGTTTTCTTTTTTGATTTCAACCCCAAAGGCATTTTCGTGTCCCATAATGCTCTCAAAGCATCCCGTTGATTCCAAAAACAATTTCAAATTATCGATTGAACCGTTGTTGATATTTCGCCCAGAGCCACCATACAAGTTCTCATCTTCATTCCGCTTACGAAGGAGCAGACATGGCCGCGTATACTCTTCAGCGATTCGTGTTGCCGTCAGACCAGTGTATACTTCGTCAAGAAGCCCGGTCACATTGACAAAAAGAATCTTATTTTCACGCTGGTTGTACCGCTCTATAAAATCACGAATGGCATCTTGGCCGTGCTTACACGCCTTGCTTTGGCGGTTTCTTATGTTAGTAGCAAGACGAACAACTCTTTCACAAATGCTTTCCTCCGTTGCTTCTTTTTCACCGCGTTTCTTATATTTAAAGGTTTCATACTCTCCGAGCAAAGCTCTGAACATAAGTTCCTTTTCCGCCGAATTTCCTGCCCGGATCACCGCGTTAATAGCCGGCACAATGTAGAATTGAATGTCATGTATTGTAGGATCCGATTTGATTTTAAAACTGTTTTGCTCACACAACTGCTTTATAAGAGGATTTGAAATCAATGCTATACCTTTGTCCGCGATATACTTTGTTTCATAGGAACGCATATCCATCACATCAGCGACATTCCCAATGGCCGCAAGGTCAATATATTTATCTGCAAATGACGTCCACAATTCTTCATCAATCGCTTGCAAAAATTTGTATGTAATCCCCGCGCCGCTAAATTCTTTATTGGCGTATCCGCATGTCTGATTGTTTACAACAATTGCATATGGATTTTCAGTTTCAGCAATATGGTGATCAAGAATTATTACATCTATCCCTGCTTTATTTAATGCCTTACATGGTTCAATATCATTCGTACCAGCGTCAGGGACAATCACCAATCGGGCAGACTTTGGTATTTCAATATCACTTTGAAGGCCATGTTGTTTTCCGCTATGCAGGTGATATGTAATATTTATATCTTTCTTCTGATCTTTTAAATATGAAATCAGCATCGCAGCAGATGTATAACCATCAACATCGCAATCTACGACAACATGAATTTCATCGTCCAAATGACCAAGCAGACAACTAACAGCCACGTCTATGTTTTCAAGATCTTGATATGGAATCAGGCAGTCACTTTTCAAAGAAAGGTACTCTTTTGGGTTTTCTATGCCTCTATTCTTTAATATTGTAAATTCGATATTCGTAACATCATTTCTGCTTCCAGGAATAAGCTCGTAATCCAGCTCCATGTCACCTACTTTATTCTTTTTATGCACTCTGAAATAAGCCTTTTAAATTTTTTCGGATCGTCGGTTGGACTTTCTTTTTCTTCCAAGATACCTACGGTGTCAATAACAGCATACACGTGTATCTCATCAATAAATCGCCTCGCCAATGTATCAAGCTCTTCTCGCGACACATCTTTATCAAAAAGGAACACGACATCTACACACAAACGTGTGAGCATATCAATTTGCTGTCGAGACACCCTTTTTCCGCCAGTAGCGACTGCATTGCACATGCCCATGCTCCAAAGCTGCATAACGCTTTTTTCTGCTTCCCCTACATAAACTTTATGCGCCCTTTGAATTGCATCGTATGTATGATTGAGACCATATAACACTTTTGATCGATTGGTTGGCTCAATATATAAATACTTCAGTTCTCCATCCTTTTGAGCCTTCCCAAACATCCGGCCTTTCACGCCAACCAGTGTACCGATTTCATCCCGGATTGGGATTGTTATCCGGTTTGTCTGTTCATCATATCCAACCTCAAATTTAGCCTGCGTGCCATAATCAATATTGTCCTTGAAAAACAAATCATTTACATACGGCATGTAATACGAAAGAACATTCTCACTGATTGGACGCAATGGTTTACTGTCATAATCCTTTTCAATATCACCACTAAGTTCAATAATCTCCTGTGCAATTCGTATACTGGCAGGAAGATCGGCGTCAAAATCATGGTAATAATCGATTCCAATCCACTCGCATACCATTTTTATTGATTGAAAGAAGGATTCATCTTTAAAAAATTGCACAAGAGAAAACAAGTCTGAGCCGTTGCCCACCTTTGGTATATCCCTCGTGTAATCTACGACTGAGATAAATTCGTTTTCATATACCGTAATTGCTGATTTATTATCTCCGTCCGGATTCCCGCAGGAATAGTATCCTCCTTTGTGCGTTATGTGGTGGCACCCAAGCTCTTCTAAAACTGTTTCAATTTGATTGTTCTCAAGAATATAATTCTTCAGGTCTTGAACTTCAATAAAAGCTCACCTTCACTTTCTTACAAGCTCTCCGACCTCGATCCATGTGTTCAAGTTTAAATCGACTTCAAACAAAAGATGTGGCTTTGTGCCAAACCTATTTTTATCAACATTGAAGACATAATACCTTTTATTGGGATTTAAATCATGTCTTGCCGGTTCTCCCCAATCCGTCTCAGAAGCAACATACCCATATTTCGAAAACTTATTTGGCGGTATCTCCTTACATAACAACAATGTATGCAGCACACGCTTCAATCCCTTGCAGTTCGCGATTTGATTGGAGACAAGTTCATCCGGTTCAATATAATTGGCATCGTCAGTAAGCTGAATGGACAAATAGCCAAACATATTCAGCTGCTTGCATATTTCCGTGATCTTGGTAACGCTTACCATCATTGCCGCCCAATCTCCAACTGTCGCGATATCGTTTTTCATGGTATCATAGAAAACGTACTCAATGCCTTGCGTCATACTTGCTTTTCGTATTTCAAATTCAAGAGTTTTATCATCATAAGCCATTGAAACATCCTTGGTAAAAATCAGCCCCTGTGTTTGGTCTTCAATCCATTCAGCGATATGCATGATATCGTTATATTCAGATGACAGCTTTGATACACGCTCGATGTAATGCTCAATCGGCTCTGTGACATCACCCCAATCATCTTTTTCAGGATAAATGAATTCTCCGTTTTTGTCCTTGTAAAGACCTAAAGTGATTTCTCTTTCCTGTTTATTCAGATTGATACCATGCAACTGCTGAAATTCGGGATTGTTTATCACTGTTGTGATAAGTGCATATCGCATTTCTTCTACAGTCATCTCATTGAGCATAACCAGAACCTTTTCCTTACGCACAAGCGTGATATATGCAATGAGTTTTGCCATATATCTGCTTTTGCCCGCATTACTGAGCATACCAACCGCCATAACCGACTTCTTTTTCAGGCCGCGAAAAACATCATTCATAATTGGGAACGGAATTGGCAACCCCATATCGGGAGCTTCCATGCAATGATGCAGCGTATCCTTTATATTGCTGTTTAGTATTTCCGCACTGTCATTCGTCAAAATCACAGTATTAATCCGATCAGCTTTAGAGCGAATCATACGGTAAATATCGGACGCAGTAAACTTTTCGAACAACTTGTGCGACATGATCTTCTCAATATTAAAACCATTTCGCTGGTATTCTCGAAGCAAGGAATACTTTTTCAGTACTTCAAAATAATTTTTAAAATCATCTATAACAGCAAGCTGCATCCAGTCCGCGATTGTTTTCCAACCACGCAAAAGTTTATACTGCGCAAGACGCTCCTGATTTTCGCTCATGAATGTTACTACAACTGTTTTATTCAAAGCCTGAGAGCGTGTCTCGAATATTGTAACTGCGCACTCATAAAAGAAACGTGTGGCTTCATCGAAAAAATCATATTTGCTTTTGATATACTGACTATATTCAACGATAAGATCAGGGTTACGATAAATTGAACCAACAACCATAATTTCATTGGTAATATTCGATACCGTTTCTTCTATTTTCTCACCCCCCCCCGAAATTCAAATTTCGTCGAGTACATCAGCAATTGATACGTCGCCTTTGTGGCGATTGGGTTTGTTTGCACGTGGTATAATGTTTTCGTATATAACATTCGCGGACTCTTGCTGTTGTTCTCCCAGAAGGGATTGCTTTTCTTTCCATTCCAAGTAACCATCATATCTGCTCAATAGTATCGCTAAATCATAACTAATGCGTTGTATTGAATCCATACAATTGCCTTTTTGCTTGTTGTATTCATACACGCGATTAAGGTAAGCTTGCTTACGCTGCCACATATCGAGCAAATCTTCAGGAGGGCATGGTTTTTTTAATCCCTCATATTTTCCGCTGTACACACTGGCCAATTTTACATATATGTATTTAGGCATACATGACAAATCATACGTATACAACAAATAGTCTGTAAGCAATCTTTTGGGGTTATCTGAAGTATTTTTCTCCCTATTTCTGCTTCCTGTCGATCTTCGTTTTTGCGTTACACACTTTGCGATTGCTTCACGAGCATCAACGGACATCTTCTCAACAAGCGAATCCACCTCATCCGAAGGCATTCTGCCTCGTTTTCGGCTGAGAAGTCTTTCTTTTTCACATTTGGCATGTAAAAATCGTTTTGTTTTCTCATCGTAAACGAGGTCCAGAATGTCTAACACAAGATTTATTTCTTCCCCGCAGATTCCGCATTTACGCGTAATCTTCACGACAATCACCCAATATCCTGAACGACTTTAAGGATTTGATGAAGAACCTTTACATCAGAAACCGTACGCATTGCCGTGGGCAAACCTGCGTCAGCAACGGCTTTTTTGGCTTTTTGCTTCAGTACCGGGGACAACGAATTGATCATACCTGTAATTTTGTCTCTCAGCACCTCTGCTTCATTGGTGTTTTCCTCAGGCTCATTTTCATTTTCGCTCTGTTCTACACCAATTTCCTCTGCATATTTACGCTCCTCTGTTTTGATTGCCTCGTGAATAGTGTTCTTAATGACAAATTCTCTATTTCCAGAGGTTTTATCAATCAAATCCTGATAATCGAGCAAAGACGGATCTTCGATATCATCTCCAGCCTTATGAATGCCGGTACGATCTTTCACAACGAAAGCGCGAACCGTCGTATAATCATCTTCGTCACGATACATACGAATACAGGTTTTCGCATTGTAATCCATATTCTTAAAGCCATCAGGAATTTTACGTCCAGTAGCAACAGTGACTTCCTTACCATTGATTTCCTTTGTGATCTTTTCGTCCGTTTCTCGCGCAGTAACGATGTAGTGTTTGCCGGAACCCATCAAATCAAGAATCAATTCCTGTCCTTTAAAATTGACCGTCTGGTAATCCTTAAGTTCCATGCCCGCGCCTTCAATTTTGACGAATTTTTCGTCTCCAGTAAGGCCAGCAGCAGCAGCTTTTACCTTTGCTCTCTTTTTTGAAAACTCAACAATACTTGTTTTTGTGGTAAGATTCAAAACGCTTGCGCCGTCAACCACAATCATATCCGGTCGGAAGGGCTTCCCGTCACTGTCGAGATATACTTCGTCTGTTTCATTTCCATCATCGTCTGGAATGTAAAAATCCTCACCATTCTTGGCCCGTTCAATAAACTCCAAAACTTCTGTAATTGACTGCGTATATGCAATAAGGATATTCCGCATATCAACACCGTTCTCTGCAAGTGTAGGAAGATAATCATCTACGCTACCGCTCTCCGGGTCAAGGTACAGCACTTTGAACGGAGAGCCGTCCGGGTTCTTTAGGTATGCAGATTGCAGCGCCATTGTTGACTTTCCCGTGAACGGATTGCCAAATAGAATCATCTGAATCTTACTCTGAATTGCATTTCCACTTCTAAATCTTGCCAAATTAGTTCCTCCAATAAATTTTTGTGTTATAATATGGGATATAAGTAGCGCTAAGCAAAAGAAATAACCGCGAAGGACGTTTTGTTATGGACTTAAACAACATTAATACCATTCTCACTGGCGTGGAAAGTATTGCCGCAGTCGTTTCCGCTATTGTTGCAGTCATTTCTGCCGTTAGGGCGCACAAGTATGCAAGCATAGCCAAAAATCTAATTTACAATGAAACTTTACGTCTACATGATAATGCACATTTGCAACAAGGCCAAATTCAAAATAACTACATCACAAATGACGAGTCTAAAATACAAGAAATCGCAATAACCGAAGCGCAAAAAGTTACAGCTGGCGCAACATCAAAACTTGCATCCCATATTCCAAAAATGGAATTTGTGGGAGCGGATTTACATGTGTTAACTCCACAATATAAGTCTCATAATATTAGCAACAGCGAAAAAGACTGAACATCCTGCCGCAATTAACGAAACAGTAGCCCAAAAATCAGCTCTTTTCATATCCTCGTTTAGAAATTCAATCAAACTCTCACGGTCCAAATAATCACATTTTTTTGAACTTTTCTTCATATTGCACCTACCTTTTTAGATTACTTTATCTATCATTTATTGGCTCACCACGGCTCATCATCATCCAATTCATCGTTGCTTTCAAGACTCTTGCCCCAGTTGCCACCATTCGAATTAGAACTACCGTAATCGTCTTCAGCTTTTTTTGATGCTGCAATTTTAGCAATTGCCTTGTCAATTTTATCTTCCGAATATTCTTCAGTATCAATTGTCTGAGGATCCGCACCAGTAATCACAAACAAGCGTTGCGTAGGCGAATTTACGCGTTCCATTTTGTTTGCAGTGCCCCAAACACTGGCTTCCTCAACCTCTTCAATATCGCGTTCTACAATAATATCTCCCCAAACTTTGATGGACGAATAAGGCTTAATATTCTTGCGGAATGCAGTAGCCAATTTCGAATCATAGATGACAAACTCTGCATCTTCAATCGACTCATAATTGACAATCTTTGCAGATACCGTAAATTTCGTTTTATCTTCGTTTGGTTCGATCCCGGTAAAAACGATCACCTGAGTAAACTGTGCATTTGGAGTGTAGTCTTCTGCCTCCATGTCAATCGGTCTGCACAAACTTACCTGGGTGGGTACCAAACGAACATTATGCTTATCATTGTATGTACTAAACTCAAGATTTCCCTTTACAAAAACGCTTGCGTCATCTTTCAAGTTCGTGCCAATCTCTTCACATGCATCGAATTCGGTAAGAACTTTTTTGTCGTTGACTTCATTTCCCTTCTTATCAACAATTTTCTTGACACCAACGTTTACGCCAATCATTCGATAGCCTTCTTTATCGAAAGTATACCGATCTTTCCATGCCACTTCCTGTGTGTCCTTTGTAATCCCTTTTGCCTTGTCTTCCCGGCGAGAATAATACACGGACTTACGTTCCATACCATTAAGGTATGTATATACAGAGCTGCCATCTTTGTCGATTTTCACTCCAAAATTAACTGATCGGAATGGTTTCTTGGTGCTCTGTGTAAGCTTATCCTCATAGAAACTATCCTTGTCGGTCCCAGTCACAAGACCAGAAACACTAAACGAACCACGAGTCTGTACCAAATCAATCAAACGAGTTTTTTTCTTTTCTGCCAAGTTGAATCTCCTTTAATAAATTAATTATTTTATGTCAATCATAATCGGCATCGAAATTGATGCTGGTCATGTTCAACAGCTTATACCTATCACAAATTTCAGTTTGATGCATAAGACCTTCTTGTGTCGTCGGATAAAAGTAAAACGTTTTTCCGCCTCGATTCACAGGAACTTTAAACCCAATCAGCTTTCCACATTTTTCGCAAATCAAATTGTCTCCATTCCACTTAGCGTGCTTCCAGCAAACATTATTGAAAATATGTAGCAATATCCAAAACCACCTTGTCACTCTTCGTCCTCCTCTTGTTCCAAACAAATCGTAGTAATCCATTCGCTTTTGCATGAAGGACACAGATTCCAGACTTCATATGGCGGTGAATCGAGGCCGTGACCGTCTATAAATACGGCTGGTTCATCAAATTCGAATCCGCATTTCTCACATTTAAACACTATGCCATAATCTGTCGAAACACACGAAACGGATCATAGACATCGCTGGAATATACAAGTTGGCAATGATAATCCTCTTCAAACTTTTTTGCATCTTCATTAAGTTTCTTCAAACGAATCTCTTTTTCATTCTTCAACTTCTGTCGTGCCATGTCTTTCTCATAGCATACCTGAACATGTTCTTGGTACGCTGCATAGTCACCCTCAATTTTCTCATGGCAATACGGACACTCAAAAATCGGCTTCTTCATTTCAAATTTCATTAAACGATTCTCCTCTGTTATGTATTTTGATTTACTGTTAATATTACTTCTATGACATATAAAACTGCTAGACGGCATCACCTTCTGCAAGCGGAGGAATTGTACATTCTTCCGTAAGATATGTAATTAGCTCATCGGTACATTCCGGACAAAGATCTACACTTAATTCATCGCCATCATGCACACTGCCATATCCCAACTGTTGGTGATAAGAAAAACTATATGTGTTTGCATCAATCTCCTTTCCACAACGATTACAAATTACTTTAATAGCCATCTTCTTCCCTCTGATCGTGTAAATTCTTGTTTATTTTTATAATTAACTGTGGTATACTGTTTTTAAAACAACCACAGATTTAAAAGGAGTGTAAATTATGCCTCGTGGAGTCAAAAAAGAAGTCACTTATACCGGAAAGGCTGCAAAGATCAATGAAAAAATCCTGAAGCTCGAAGCCGATTTAAAGGCAGCAAAAGAAGAGTTAAAAGCAGCCTATAAAGAACAGCTCAAGGAGGAAAAACGCGCCGCCAAAGAAGCTGAAAAGGAAAAAAGAGAGAACCTTATTAAAGCCCTCGAAGAAAGCGGAAAATCTACAGAGGAAATCTTGGAATTCCTCAAAGGCTAAAAACTAGTATTTTACGGTCGGCTTTGCCGGCCGTTTTTTTCTTTTGTCAAACAGCTATGCTTTCACCGATTTTCCTCCACACACACATTTTCGGCCTTTCCTACCAGAATGAGCGAATACACACCAACCACAGGCGCAAGCGGAATCTTTGCATGACAGACAGTCGCCATCATGGCAAGCACACTATCATCAACTTCGGCGCTATCATGAATGACAATAGCATCCACTTCGCCCCGGCGCGTTTTCACACGCACGCGCTGCCCCTTTTTCAAATCCACAGGTGTTTCAAAAAGATATCCACTGCAACTAAAGTCACCTTCATGCCGTACAAGTACAACGTTCGTCATTTCTTTATCTCCTAAATTCATAATAGTCTCTAAAATATGTCCATTCCTCGCAAACGAACCACCGATGCCACCAGCGTTTGGGGCGGCCGCATGCGCGCCGCTTGCAGTACCGGCAAATACCGTTCGCCCTATGGTTCGGAATTGCTTTCATGGTCTGCCTCCTCTGCTGGCTGCTGGAGCCATTCCATGCACTCTTGCGTCTCGCCCATTCTCCATCCTTCTAGGCAAAGAAAAATTGCTAATTTCTCATCGTCCATGGCCCGGATGCAGTCTGCGTTAGACATTGGCGCTTTATAATCAGGGCAAAGATAACATTCTGTGTTTTCTCCAAGTCTAGCATATTCAATACAGGTTTCTTTATTTACACAGTTACTCATACTTCCTCCTCCGCTGGCTGTTGTAAGTCAATCTCTCCATGTCAATCCTCCTACCATCTGCGACCATCAACAGGTTCAAAGCGATTCTGGTCGAGCCAATAATGCGGGCATTCTCGTAATCCGTATAAATAGGCCAGATAATCTTTTCCTACATTCGCATTCCCGCATCCAATGCCTCCGCCGTACAGGCATGTGGAGCAATTCCGCGGCACTTTTTTAAACTCATGTACTTCTATTTCTCGCATTGTGAACCCTCCCGTATGTCTCCAGCCCACTGCTCTGCCATGGCACGGGCTATTCCCGGGAATGTCTTTGCCCGGTTTTTTGCTCTGTCTTCGCTCGGCGGCATTTTCCATATCCTCTGCTCCCGTCCTTCAACAATTTCTGTCGGTATGAGCGGCGGCAACCCTTTCAGCCAAAGGCACGTTTTCTTTGTTTCGCCATGCCCAAACTGCCACGGCTGAATAATCTGGTCTGGTTTTTTCCAAACCGTTGACATGATTCCAACCGGATTTTCTATCGCTATTTTTGGGCAATCTGCGTTTGCAAACCGCATAAAAAAATCAATTGCCGCCTGCTGCCGTCCGTCTTTGCGCTTTTGCTCAAAATACCTTGCACCACTCACAGCCAAATGGGTACAAGGAGGAAACGCAA
>PPYF01267190.1_pt1 | contig 42728 bp, 48 predicted proteins | sample 1559871 | NCBI WGS metagenome assembly PPYF01 (sample SAMN08240021, study PRJNA423297) | Human gut metagenome, whole genome shotgun sequencing project.
CAGAGAAAAGTCTTCCGCAAGGCGTCCAGAGAAAAGTCTTCCGCAAGGCGTCCAGAGAAAAGTCTTCCGCAAGGCGTCCCGGCGGATTTGCAATCCGCCGTAAAAAAAAAGGTTCGACCTATGAAAACCGGGGGATTTGTAATCCCCCATAACTCCCCATCAATAACAAAAGATTACCTCACAACAATCACTTCCAGCAATCCCCTACCCCCTGCATAATCTATCGCAGAACTATAAAGATAATCCTGAGGATACCTCACGAACTCGGCCCTCACCGGATTCTGATGAATATAATCCAACTTCTGCTTGAAAAACTTGAACGATGAAATCACTTCAGTATAACACCCATCCTGCCAAAAATGATACTTGCTGATTTTCGGATTCTTCTCACCAGCCAGTCTGAAAAGTTGCAACATCCACTCTCTCCTACTCTCCTGGATATCTTCCAGAAGTTCTGCGACAATTTTCTTACTCGTGAACTTCTTGAAATCACGGAGAACAGTTTGAACCTGTTCAAGATTCTCTGCCCCTATAATGAAATGTAAATGATTGGGCATCAGTACCCAGGCGTATATTTCCAATCCCTTGGTCTTCTGACAAAAAGCCAGAGATTCTATAATAATATGCTTATACTTGGGACGACTGAAAATATCAACCCAATTAACAACAGTGGTTGTCACAAAATATAAGTTTTTGGTTGTAGTATTCTTTGTAGCCATATTTTGATGATTTTAAAATTTCCATAAAACAGGATGAGTCATATAGGTTGTGATACTTCTTGATGTATCGTAGCTTATCACTGGCTCAAGCGAATATACAGGTACAAAGATAATATATTTCTTCATTCAATGGTGCTTTTGAAGTGAGAATTTGCTGTTTGAGTTGAAATTATTTGGTTTTTGGAGAAATCTAGCAGTTTTTTCTTCTTTTTTAGTGTTTATGAGGTGAGGATTAGACTTTACGAGGCATTACTTATTGATGGGATTGCAAATCCCCAGAACATAAAAGAGGTTAGGACATTTTTTAACGCCGGATTTCAATGCCCTGATGACAGAGATCTCAGCCAACATCTCTGAAGGCAACAAGGTGGTGCTCGACAACTTCGGAAGCTTCAAGCTCGGCATCAGAACTTCCCCAGCCGTAAGCGCCAAGAAGTTCACCCAAGCCAACATCAAGGCTATGTACATCATCTACTCACCTTACTCTGTCATGGACCAGGGCAAGCGAGTAAAGCCGATGCTCAGTGGCATCAAGATGGAGGAGATGACCGAGTACAACGGCATCGAAGACAAGGAAAATGGCGGCGGAACTTCAGGCGGAACTTCAGGCGGTGGAACTTCAGGTGGAACCGATAAGGACAATACCGGTGATACATCCGGCGGCACCGACAAGGACAACCCAGGCGGCGGCAACACCCCATCAGGAGACACCGGAAAGGATAACACCGGAGACGGCGAAGGCGGCGGTGGCGACAATGTAAATTTCTAAAATCAAGACTGAGCATTCCAAAAGGGATGCCCAGTCTTTTTTTTCCTACCCCATCTAACAAATAATCAGAAACATAAATAATATGCAAATAAAGTGAAAAATGTTTGGCGCTTTCAAGTTTTCGGCGTAACTTTGCAACCAGAAAATTGAATCATCAGCGGATATCCCAAAAAGATAACGCTCTTATATAATAAAGGAAAGGATATGAAGACAATGGGTTTTAGAAAATTTATAACGCTATCTTTATCGACGGTTTGCGCCCTATCACTCAGTTCATGCTTCAAGGATGAACCCCTCAATGCCGAATGCGACATCGAGCAGGCATACATCCACCCAGGAAGCTGGCTGAAGCTGTGGTTCACAAACCCATCGGATACGCTCGTCAACGTGCAGAGCGACCAGGACAAGATAGAATTCACCATGAAGCCATTCGCCAGTCTCAAGAAGCAGGCACCGATGTTCCGACTCACTCCGGGAGCCACCATCCAGCCGGAAAGCGGAAGCGTGCACGATTTCTCCAAAGGTCCTGTTACATACGTGGTTACATCGGAAGACAAGCAATGGAGTCGCACCTATCAGGTGAGCATCAAGAAGGGTCAGACCACCATGCCAAACGAGATTGAATTCGATTTCGAAAACGCATACCTCAGCAAGGGATACTACAACTGGCAGGAGAACTGGAACGGCAATAAACTCGACATCTGGGCAACAGGAAACTCTGGATTCCAAATGAGTAACAGTTCATCTAAACCGGAAGAATATCCTACCTTGATGATAGAAGATGGACACAGGGGAAAGGGAGTGCAACTCACAACCCGACGCACAAGTGGGCTTGCCGATGCAGTGAAAAAACCTATCGCTGCCGGCAACCTCTTTATCGGACAGTTTGATGCTACCGATGCCCTTTTCGATGCAATGAAGGCAACAAAGTTCGGTCATCCATTCAGCTTCAGCGCAAAGCCTGCTAAGTTAGAAGGATGGTATAAGTATCAGGCTGGCGAAAAATTCACCGACAAGAATATGAAAGAACTTGACCGCCATGACTACGGAACCATCTATGCTGTACTCTATGAGAACATCGATGAAAAGGGGAATGCCGTATTGCTCTACGGAGATAATGTACAGACCAGCAAACAGATAGTAGCACTTGCCCTGGTAGGTGAAACCCATGATGACAACGGAAAAGTTGCCATTGGAAACACACCGGAATGGCATCACTTCAGCGTAGATTTCGAGTATGAGAAAGCCATAGACCCAATCAAGCTGAAGAATGGTGGCTACAGTCTCACTATTGTCAGTTCATCCAGTTCCGATGGAGCCAACTTCCTGGGTGCCGTAGGTAGTACCCTTTGGATAGACAGTTTCAAGTTGATTTGCAAATAAGCTAAGGAGGAAACTATATAATGAAGAAGATAACAATATTAGCTCTCCTGCTGACATGGGGCACTGCAACATGGGCAGAAGAAAATGAAAATCAGAAGACTGAGGAGCACAAGCAGGTAGAAGAAAGCAAGCGTACCTCGTGGAACAAATATCTTCACGGCTACCAGTATCAGGCTCGCGTGGCGTATAATATTGGAGGCACAGCCCCTATCGGTCTTCCTGCTACCATCCGTACACTGCACAGCTATACCCTGCAACCTAACTTCAGTCTGGGTATCGATGCTTATCACCCACTTTCAGGCAAATGGGGATTCGTGGGAGGTCTGCACTTTGAAAACAAGGGCATGAAGATTGATGCAGGCGTAAAAAACTATTATATGAGAATAGTACGTGGCGGAGAAGAACTGAAAGGTATATTTACAGGCAACGTGGTTACGAAGGTAGATATGAGTCTCATCACAGTACCATTGCAGGCAACATACGACATTTGCGACAACCTCCGCTTCAAGTTGGGTCCGTATGTTAGCTATGTAACATCAAAGAAGTTTGAGGGCTGGGCATACGATGGTTACTTGCGCCGCCAGGAGGAAGGTCATCCTAAGGGCGATCCTACCGGACAGAAGGTAAAGTTGGGTCATGATGAAGGCGAGCGTGGTGATTACGATTTCAGCGATGATATGCGCAACTGGCAGGTGGGCGTAGATTTCGGAATAGACTGGCGATTGAACAACCGTTGGGGCATCTGCGCCGATCTGAGCTGGGGTCTGAACGGCATCTTCAAGAAAGATTTCGAGACCATCGAGCAGACGATGTATCCTATCTACGGCAGCATCGGCATCACGTATCAGCTGAAATAGACAATATATTAATGTACGCGTACATTATTATATATAGAGAGAATCAATATTTATTAATATAAAAAAGAGAAGACAATGAAAAAGTTTATTTATTTGATGGCCATGGTTTGCACCCTTGGCTTCTTCACTGCTTGTAGCAGCGATGATGATGATCCTACAGTATGGGACACTTTTAAGGCAGGTACTTACAATGTTTGGGGCCAGGAGCTTGATACTGAAGATGGCGAAGTAGATTATAACTTCATAGATTTCGATATGAATATCGAAAAGGCTGGAAATCAAACTGCCAAGGTAACTTTGACAGACAAGAGTGGCGAGGTAACTGTTAACGTACCAGAGGCAACCATTATTGCACAGGATGGTTACACTTTGAGAGGTCAGGGAACAGCGACCATTAATGACAATGTAACCAAGGCTACAGAAAATGCCAACACAATGACGGTAGATTTCACTGCTAAGATTTCTGCAGACTACAAGAACATCAGCGTAGAACTGAAGACAGCTGATGGTACATTCAATGCTGGCAACAGCACAGAAAAGCCAGCAGTTTCCAAGCTTCTTGCAACCTGGAATCTCGAGCCTGTAACCATGTATGACGACTATGGCAATCAGACAGACAATCCTGAGAAAGGTTCATTCAAGATGAATTGGGAAACTGAAGCAGACTGCCCTCCTATCATGGGTTTTATCTCTTCAACTATGGCACCACAGATGGCAGAAAGCCTGGTCAACCAGTTGTTGCCAAACCTCTTGAAGTCTGTAACATTCACTGCAGATGGCAAGATTATCGCTCAATACGCAGAAGCTAAGTTAAGCGAAACAAATACAGAGGCACCTGCCACTCCAAACTGGCAGATTGCTGAAGGCTATGCAACATATAAGATTGTAGATGAGAATCAGATCATCGTATTCCTGAACAATGAAAAGATTGCCGGCACCATCACAGATCCTGCCAAGCAGGCAGCCATCGGTGCAGTTCTGGCAGCTTTCAAGGATGGTGTTCCTGTAAACGTTCGTTTTAACGACAACAATACTGCATTCTTCTATCTGAATCAGGATTTTGCTAAAAAATTGGCATCTAATCCGGTTCTTGTTAAAATGGTTGAGAGCCTCGGTGATGACGATCTGAACGGCTTTGCCGGAATGGTCAAGGCGATTGTAAAGCAGTTGCCAGAGTTGATGGGCAAGACCACCAAGTTCGAGGCAGGTCTTGAGTTGATCAAGTAAAGCAGAGCTTCTGCCCCCACGCCCTGAAAGGGCAGAAGCTCCTAGCCCAGGGCAACGCCCTGGGTTGTACGGAGTTATACACATACGCCCTGTAAGGGCAAAAGCTTTAAAATATGGATTATAAAGCTTTTGCCCTTACAGGGCGTCTTGCTGATTGTCCACTGTACCCAGGGCGATGCCCTGGGCTAAGAGCTTCTGCCCTTTCAGGGCGTGTGGGTATAACTCCGTACAGCCCAGGGCGTGTGAGGCCAGTTTGCCATCTCTAGGAATACCTGGAAAAAGAAAAATCCCCAGCTATCAAAGATAACTGAGGATTCCTTTAAAAATCTTTCAAATTACTTCACCTTAGCAACGATAGCCTTGAAAGCCTCTGGGTTGTTAACAGCGAGGTCAGCGAGAACCTTACGGTTGATCTCGATACCAGCCTTGTGAAGAGCACCCATCAACTGGCTGTAGCTCATACCATCGAGGCGAGCAGCAGCGTTGATACGCTGGATCCACAATGCGCGGAATGTGCGCTTCTTGTTACGACGATCGCGATAAGCGTAGGTAAGACCCTTCTCCCAAGTGTTCTTAGCTACTGTCCATACATTCTTGCGAGCTCCATAGTAACCCTTAGTGAGCTTCAAGATTTTTGTTCTCTTTGCTTTAGATGCAACGTGATTTACTGATCTTGGCATAATTTTTTTTCTTTAAAAGTTCGACTAAAAAGTTAATAATTAACGAAGGCAGAGCAAGTCGCGAACCTGCTTCAAGTTAGAACGGTCTACGAGAGTCTCGCCGAGGAGATTTCTCTTCTGCTTCTTTGTCTTCTTAGTCAAGATGTGACTGTGAAAAGCGTGATGACGCTTAATCTTACCTGTACCGGTGAAACGGAATCTCTTCTTTGCGCCGGAATTAGTCTTTACTTTTGGCATTTTTACTTTTAATTTTAAATTGTTATTTATTATAGCGATGGCAACGCATATACCAGGGCGTTACGCATCTTTTTTTTCTTAATCCTCTGTTCCTTCTGCGAGTTTCTTCAGGGCATCGCCGCCTTTGGCATTGGCGAGCAAGCCATTCTTCTCGGCATTGGCAGCACGCTCTGCATCAGCAATAGCCTTAGCTTCAGCCTCTCGCTTCTCACGGTCCATCTTCTGCTGGCTCTTCTTAGCTGTACCAGCCTTCTTAGGACTCATATAGAGGAACATCTTCTTTCCCTCGAGCTTTGGCATCTGCTCTACCTTACCGCATTCCTCCAAATCATTGGCGAAACGGAGAAGGAGAACCTCACCCTGCTCCTTGAAGAGAATAGAACGACCACGGAAGAACACGTATGCACGTACCTTGTTACCCTCGTTGAGGAACTCTTTAGCGTGCTTGAGCTTGAACTGATAGTCGTGCTCATCGGTCTGAGGTCCGAAACGGATCTCCTTGGTCTCCACCTTCACCTGCTTCTGCTTCATTTCCTTAGCATGTTTCTTCTGCTGGTAAAGGAACTTAGAATAGTCAACAATACGGCAAACTGGTGGTTGGGCATTAGGAGATATCTCGACCAAGTCAAGCTCTTGCTGACGTGCCAAGTCCAACGCTTTACGTGTAGGCATCACTTCTGCTCCGCCTTCACTTACTACTCTCACTTCACGTACGCGTATCTGTTCGTTTACGCGGTACTGATTTTTCATTTTGTCATTTTTCATTAACTATTCGATATATTCAACGTTTTTTGATTAAACGGCTGCAAAGTTACGCATTTTCCGTGAAACCACCAAATTTTCAGCGGGTTATTTTAAAAAAATCCGCAGATTTCCAAAGAAACCTGCGGATTTATATCTTATTTTTACTCTTCAGCTGCCTTCAGCTGCTCTGCAACCTCGGCGTTGATGCGCTGAGCAAACTCTTCCATGCTCATGGTAGCCTGCTCGCCACCACCCTGCTTACGCATGGAAACGAGGCCCTCAGCACTCTCCTTCTCACCAACGATAACCATGTAAGGCACACGCTTCAACTCGTTGTCGCGAATCTTGCGGCCAATCTTCTCGTTACGGTCATCTACCAAGGCACGAACACCCTGCTTGTCGAAGTACTGACGTACCTTCTGAGCATAGTCGTTGAACTTCTCTGAGATAGGAAGAATAGCAACCTGGTCTGGAGTCAACCACAATGGGAAGTGACCGGCTGTGTGCTCGATGAGAACGGCTGTGAAACGCTCCAGTGAACCGAATGGTGCACGGTGAATCATCACAGGAGTCTTCTTTGAGTTATCCTCGGCTGTATATTCCAGCTTGAAGCGCTCAGGCAGGTTGTAATCCACCTGGATGGTACCCAACTGCCAGCGACGGCCGATGGCATCCTTTACCATGAAGTCGAGCTTAGGACCATAGAAGGCAGCCTCGCCAATCTCCTCACGAGTCTCAAGACCCTTCTCCTTGCAAGCCTCGCGGATAGCATTCTCGCTCTCTTCCCAAATCTCATCAGAACCGATATACTTCTCTGTATCTTTAGGATCGCGGAGAGAAATCTGTGCCTCGTAGTTCTCGAAACCGAAAATCTTGAATACCTTCAAGATTACGTCGATTACATTCTCGAACTCAGACTTTACCTGATCTGAACGAACAAAGATATGTGCATCATCCTGAGTAAATGTACGAACACGAGTCAGACCGTGGAGCTCACCGCTCTTCTCATAGCGGAATACGGTACCGAACTCGGCGATACGCAAAGGAAGATCCTTGTAAGAACGTGGCTTGCGGGCATAAACCTCGCAGTGGTGAGGACAGTTCATTGGCTTGAGCATATACTCCTCATCCTCCTCTGGAGTCTGGATAGGCTGGAATGCATCCTTGCCATAGTGAGCATAGTGACCAGATGTAACATAGAGGCTCTTGCCGCCGATACCAGGACAGATAACCTCCTGATAGTTATAAGGCTTCAGGAGCGAACGGAGCAACTCCTGCAAGCGGAGACGGAGCTGAGTGCCCTTTGGCAACCAGATAGGAAGACCCTTACCTACACGCTCAGAGAACATGAAGAGTTCCATCTCCTTACCGATCTTACGGTGGTCGCGCTTCTTAGCCTCTTCGAGAATAACCAGGTACTCATCGAGCATCTTCTTCTTAGGGAAGCTGATACCGTAGATACGGGTCATCTGCTCACGCTTGGCATCACCGCGCCAGAAAGCACCAGCCACACTTGTAATCTTCACAGCCTTGATAAGACCCGTGTTCAGCAAGTGAGGACCACGGCAAAGGTCGGTGAAATTGCCCTGGGTATATGTGGTGATGGTACCATCCTCCAAGTCCTGCTCAATGTGCTCGCACTTGTACTGCTGACCATCGGCCTTGAACTCAGCGAGTGCATCAGCCTTAGACACTTCCTTGCGAACCACAGGCTCGTTCTTCTTGGCGAGCTCCATCATCTTAGCCTCGATCTTAGCGAAATCATTCTCTGAGATCACCTGCCCCTCAGCAGGCATCACGTCGTAGAAGAAACCGCTCTCTACAGCTGGACCGAAACCAAACTGGATGCCTGGATAAAGCTCCTGAAGAGCCTCTGCGAGCAAGTGGGCAGAAGTATGCCAGAAGGTATGCTTGCCCTGCTCATCCTCAAACTTGTAAAGTTCTACACTTGCGTCCTCATTGATAGGACGATCCAACTCTACTGTCTCACCATTGACACCGCAAGATACAACGTTGCGAGCGAGAGCCGGTGAGATGCTCTCGGCGATTTGTAAGCCAGTAACGCCCTGCTCGTACTCACGAACAGATCCGTCTGGGAATGTGATTTTTACCATAACAACTTAGTATTTTTATTAAATCGTGTGCAAAAGTACTATTTCTTTTTGTAACAAGCGAATAAAAATGCATTTATTTTGCTAAACTTTGCTAATACCTATTTATATAAGGGGATTTTCGGGGTGAAAACGGTGACATATTGAAGTCTTCATCTACTTTCTGAGCGATAATCCATAACACTTTGCAAAAAGAAGGTGCATTTTTAGCCGATAAGTTTTGGAAAAACAAATATTTTCCGTATCTTTGCAGCCGATAAAGTGACAAAATGTAAAGAAACAAAGAAAATGGCAACACCAAAGATTCTCATCATTTACACGGGAGGTACCATCGGCATGGGAAAAGACCCGGTGACAGGCGTGCTGGAACCGCTCGACTTCAACCATCTCGTCTCATCCATGCCCGAGTTTAAACTCATCCAGGCAGAAATCGACGTGCGAAAATTCGATCCACCTATCGACTCCAGCGACATGGACCCGATGAGATGGGCAGAAATCGTGAGCATGATAGCCAACAACTATAATGACTACGACGGATTCGTGATCCTGCACGGCACGGATACGATGGCATACACCTCATCGGCCCTGAGCTTCATGCTTGAGAACCTGACCAAACCGGTGATCCTGACCGGTAGCCAGCTGCCTATCGGCGAACTGCGTACCGACGGCAAGGAGAATCTGATGACTGCCATCGAGATAGCATCGGCAAAGGACGAGAACGGCAGACCGATGGTGCCGGAGGTATGCATCTTCTTCAACGGCAAGCTGATCAGAGGCAACCGCGCCATCAAGATCAATGCCGAGGGATTCCACGCCTTCGAATCGTTCAACTATCCGCATCTCTGCGACGTGGGCATCAATTTCCAGTATCACAAGCACCACATCCTCACTCCGGATTACGACAAGCCGATGATACCCCATCTGAGACTCGACCCGAACGTGATCGTGTTCAGTCTCTTTCCGGGCATCCAGGACAACATCGTGCGCCACGTGATGGAATCGCCGGATCTGCGAGGCATCGTGATGCGTACCTTCGGTTCGGGAAACGCCCCTCATTCTCCATGGATCATGCGACTGCTGGACGAAGCTGCCCACCGAGGCGTGAACATCGTGAACATCAGCCAGTGCCTGACAGGTAGCGTGGAGATGGAGAGATACGGCGCCGGATTCCAGCTGAAGACTGCTCACGTAATCAGCGGTCACGACTCTACGGTAGAGGCGATGGTAACGAAGATGATGTATCTGCAAGGCAGATATGATGACAACCGCAAGGTAAGGGAGATGTTGAAGCAATCGCTTGCAGGCGAGATTACGGTATAAGATGTGTAAAATTTAATTCTTTTACTTAGGAGCACTTACCTCTTCGGAAGGTAGGTGCTCTTTTTCAATAAGTTACGAGAAAAACGCATATTTTTGCAGATAATATTCGGTTTTAATTAAAAAAGTTTAATTCATAGACGTTTTTGGGGCAAAAAAAATCATCGTACCGATATTTTTCTTATCTTTGCAGTATGAAAAGTAGCTATCGTGAGCAAGAAAGCAAAATTTGTTGCAATCGATTGCACTTCCCCAGCCGTAAGAAACAGAAATAAAATACGACTATAAAGATAAGGAAAGATGAAATGACTATGAATGGGCAGCAATGCCCACGATAATCTATCTCATTCAATCAATCAAATAATAAGTTTTATAAATCAACAAAAAACCTTTTAAATTATGCAGAGTAAAGCAAAGAAGTATGGTGAGTATGTAGAGATTACAGCTCCTGTAGAAAGAACAACATCAGAAGAGTATCCAACTTTATTGGGCGGAGAAATCTGGTACAACTAGAATTCAAGCAAAAAAGTATTATCGGAAAGCCAAACTCCAGGAAATCTCCCGGAAAAGCTAGAATCCAATAATAGAAAAGAAACAAGAATTTTGGTTCAATCAATCATCTGGTACAGCTATTTTGGCAAGCATGTACATCAAGAATCCTTTAAGAGTGAAATCAAGGAAGCGCCAAGATCTAATCCTTGCAGTTTTGTTATCTCGCAGCTAGATAAGTTTCTACGATTTCGTTTACCTCGACTCTTAACAAAACAATATAGGCTCAATCCTCGACTGAAGAATCGGAGATTGAGCCTTTATCGTATCTATATCCGTGGGATTAGTGCTTGCCGCAGCAGCCACCCTCTCCGTGATGATGCTCGTGCTTGATGCCGCCCTCTACAGCCTGATGCTGGTCGCGGAGCAGATCGTTCACGGTCTTCACTGGATTGAATGTACCCAGAGGAACCTCTACGAATACGGTATTCCAGTCGCTCATTGCACCATTCCAGAGACCTGGCAACTCCAAGGCCTTGAGGTCCTTACCGTTCTTACTCTTGCTTGAGATGAAACCGGTAGATGGATCTACGAACTTAGGAAGATCGAAGGCATTGCCCTGATAATCCTTGGTTGCACAAACGAGATCTACTGGGTTGAAGTGAGTACCCTCGGTAAACATCTTCATATATTCCTCGTTGTTCTTATCAATCTGTGAACTCTCCAGAATCTGAAGACTTACAGTGCCATCCTGGTTATAGGTAAGGAATGGACCACCACCAGGCTCGCCTACGTTCTTAACGACACCGCAGACACGCATAGGACGGTTCAACTTCTTGCGCAGATAGATAACCAGTTCGGCATCCTCCAGCTCCTTGATATCAGCCTTACGGCAGCAGAGATCACGCTGAACGAAGCGGATAATCTCCTCCAGCTTCTCGTGGTTGTACTGTCCGGAATCCAATACCTTCAAGTAATCGAATGCCTGCTTCTGCAAAGTAACCAATACACCTGCAATCACCTGCTTCCAGGTAACAGTCTCAGCCTTCAGACGATCAGGAACCACATTGTCGATATTCTTGATGAATACTACATCTGCATCTATCTCGTTGAGGTTCTCGATGAGAGCGCCATGACCGCCTGGACGGAACAGCAATGAGCCATCCTCGTTGCGGAATGGGGTGTTATCCGGATTGGCAGCGATGGTATCTGTGCTAGGCTTCTGCTCTGAGAAAGAGATGTTGTACTTGATGCCGTAGCGCTGTGCATACTTATCAGCCTTCTCAGCTACCATCTGCTTGAAGAGTTCCAGGTGGTCGTGAGAAACGGTGAAGTGAACGTTTGCCTCGCCGTTGCTGCTTGCATAGAGCGCAGCCTCTACCAGGTGCTCCTCCATCGGAGTGCGTACCTCATCCTCATACTCGTGGAACTGGAGCAATCCCTTAGGCAACTGACCGTAGTTCAATCCTTCTGGCTTGAGGAGATTAGCCACGATGGCCTTGTAATCGCCCTTCTTGATGAGGCACATGATGCCCTTCTCGTTGTTTACATGGCACTTATCGCAGAGTGCCTTGCGGAAAGCAAACTTCTTGATATTCTCGAAGAATTGTTTTTCAAAGTCAGTAGTAGGAACATCGTATGGAGCATCGAGGAATGCAAACATGTTCTTGAACATACGGCTTGCCGCACCTGAAGCAGGTACGAACTTCACAATCTTGTGACCCTCAGCCTTGTAGTCGTTCCACGCTTTCTCGTAGTCCTCTACTTCCTGGGCTGTAGGAGCCATGATACCCTTACCGATGGCAGCCGCACCCTCGAGCTTGAGGAATGGGAAGCCATTCTTGATTTGTTCCAACTGGTGTTCAATCTGCTGCTCGGAGATGCCGCGAGCAGCGATTTGGTTTAGATCTTGCTGATTCATAATACCATATTTATGTTAAATTTACACTATATGTGCTACAAAGATAATAGTTTTTTCTGATAATCAGAAATATTTCCGCTTTTTTTTGTACCTTTGCATTGAAAATTTAACGAAGTACGCGTTTTTTAACGCTGAAACGCCATTGTTTGTCAAATTTAAAATGGAATATTGCGACATGGTTAGTAAATTATCAAAGGAGCACGACCGAAGGTCGGGGCTATCACATTACCTCTATGGGGTATCTACATTATTCTTAAGTGGTGTAGGAATTGGCGGTTTATCGCCATTAGTAACAAACCAAGAATTGAACATATACAATTTACTGTGTTTGTTCATAGGTACGCTATCTGCAATTATCATTGCATATTGTGCTAATAGAATTATGAAGTATAACGATAAATAATATTATTATGGATGGATTAATGTTTATTTTTTCGCTGGGGCTAATTATCAGCAGCAGTTTTGCCATCTGGCTCAACACAAAGTCGGGCCAGAAGTGGATTGACAATTTATAATATAAGTTATGGAACTAATAACATTATTCATGTTTATCATGACAGTTATAGGTGCCAGCTTCGCCATCTGGCTCAACACAAAGTCTGGCCAGAAATGGATAGACGAGTTATAACAACTCAATAATATATAATCAACGGGAGGGAACGACAATGAACGAAACACCTTTTAAATTCACATCCGAAGAAAAGGAACAGACACTCCAAATTCTGGAGCGCCTGAGAAACGCCGTGGGCGACACATTCAAGCCGGGCGATGAGCAGCATCTGCGTGAAGACATACAGCATGCCTTCATCAACCACCAGATCAAGCGCAACGTCTTCGGCATGAACCCTATACTCGCAGCCCTGCAGACAGCAGAAATCGCAGTGAACGAAATCGGTCTGAAAAGAGACGGCATCATCGCCATCCTGATGCAGACCAGCGTCATCGACGGCTATCAGACTATCGAAGACATCCAGAAGAAATACGGCGACAGCGTGGCGCATATCATCAGCGGACTTCTCCGCATCCACGACCTCTATAAACGCAACCCGATCATCGAGAGCGAGAACTTCCGCAACCTGCTCATCTCCTTCTCAGAAGACATGCGCGTAATCCTCATCATGATTGCCGACCGCGTGAACGTGATGCGACAGATACGTGATACCGACCAGAAGGAGGCAAAGCACGAGGTGAGCGAGGAAGCCAGCTACCTCTATGCCCCACTCGCCCACAAGCTGGGTCTCTACAAGCTGAAGAGCGAACTGGAAGACCTGAGCCTGAAGTATCTGGAGCACGATGCCTACTATATGATCAAGGAGAAGCTGAACGCCACCAAGGCTTCACGCGATGCCTATATCGCCCGATTCATCCAGCCTATCAAGGAGAAACTCGATGCTGCCGGACTGAAATATCACATGAAGGGACGCACCAAGAGCATCCACTCCATCTGGCAGAAGATGAAGAAGCAGAAGTGCGCCTTCGAAGGTGTATATGACCTTTTCGCCATCCGCATCATCATCGATGCACCCAGAGAGAAGGAATACATGCAGTGCTGGCAAACCTTCGCCCTGATTACAGATATGTATCAGCCAAACCCAAAGCGTATGCGCGACTGGCTCAGCGTGCCTAAGAGCAACGGATATGAGAGTCTGCACACCACCGTTCTAGGACCGGAGAAGAAATGGGTAGAAGTCCAGATCAGAACCGAAAGAATGGACGATATCGCCGAACACGGACTGGCTGCACACTGGCGCTACAAGGGCATCAAGCAGGGAGAAGGAGGCATTGACGAATGGCTTGCCAACATCCGTGCCGCCCTGGAAAGCAACGACGACCTGCAGCTGATGGACCAGTTTACCACCGACCTGAAGGAAGACGAGGTTTACGTGTTCACCCCTAAGGGCGACCTGCTGAACTTCCCGAAAGGTGCCACGGTGCTCGACTTCGCCTATTACATCCACTCACGCATCGGCAACACCTGCGTGGGCGGAAAGATCAATGGCAAGGCGGTAACCTTCCGACAGGAACTGCACTCGGGCGACCAGGTGGAAATCCTCACCCAGAGCAACCAGAAGCCTAGAAGAGAATGGCTCAACATCGTTCAGACGTCCAAGGCAAAGGCAAAGATCCGCCTCGCCCTGAAGGAAACGCAGAAGAAGGACGGACTCTATGCCAAGGAACTGCTGGAGCGCCGATTCAAGAACCGCAAGATTGAGATTGATGAAAGCACCATGGCACGCATCATCAAGAAGATGGGATACAAGGAGAACTCTGATTTCTACAAGGATGTGGCGGAAGAGAAACTCGATGTGAACACCGTGGTGGAGAAATACATTGAGGAGCGTGACCACGATTTCAACCTCAGCAACACCAACAAGCCTGCCGAGAGTGCCGAGAACTTCGAGTTCGAGAACCCTACCGAGGAACTGCTGAAGCAGAGCGACGACGTGCTGGTAATAGATGAGCACCTGAAGGGCATCGACTTCGAGCTCTCCCACTGCTGCCACCCTATCTACGGCGACCCTATCTTCGGTTTCGTAACCATCAGCAAGGGCATCAAGATCCACCGCATCGACTGTCCGAATGCCAAGGAGCTGCGCCGCCGTTTCGGCTACCGCATCGTAAAGGCGAAATGGAGCGGAAAGGGTACATCAAAGTATGCCATCACCCTGAGAATCATCGGAAACGATGATATCGGCATCGTGAGCAACATCACCAACATCATCTCGAAAGAGGATAAGCTCGTGATGAGAGGCATCAACATCTCATCCAAGGACGGCCTGTTCTCGGGCAATGTAACCGTGATGATCGATGATGCCGGCAAGACCGATGCACTTATCAAGAAACTGAGTGCCGTAAAGGGCGTAAAGCAGGTTACGAGAATATAAATTGGTTTAAAGAAAATATAAAACCAATCGTATTGGAAAGCATAAAAATCAATGTTACAAAAAAATCCCGCAGAATTTTGCTCTGCGGGATTTTTTTATTATTATTTCATCTTGTTCAAGCACTTATTTCGTCTTATTCAACCGCTTGATTACCGAGTAGGCATCATACAAGCCCAGCTCTCCAGCCTTCGAGAGATCCTGGATACCAGCCTGCTTGTTGCCACTCTTGGCACGGGCGATACCTCTATTATAATACGCCTCAGCCAGGCGATTGTCTATCTTCAGTGCAATGGTATAATCATCTATCGCCTTGGAAAGCTCGTTTCTTCCGGCATGCAGATTACCTCTGTTATAATAGCTGTAGGCATTGTTGCTGTTCAGGCGGATGGCATCGCTGAAATCAGCCTCAGCAGAATGGATATTCACCACTCCCTTGCCCTGAGCCTTGTTGAACTCATCCAGCTCAGCCTGGCAGACGGCACGCTGCCAGTAAGCCAGTGCATTCTTATCATCCAGCGAGAGATAATAGGTGAAATCGCTGATGGCAGCCTCGAAATCGCGCAATACGCTATGAGCGATGGCACGACGCATCAATATCGCCTTCTTCTGCTCAATATCCTTAGCCACACTCAGTTCTGCCGAAAGCTTATCGATGAGAGAGAAAATCTTCATAGACCCGTTCTCATCCAACTGCTCCTTGGAACATACGATATAGACCTTGTCCTTCATCTTCTGGTTCAGCGCCTCCACATCCTTGTCGAAAGCCTGTACCCCACTCACATTCTGAGTGTTAGGGAAGTAAGAGAGCTGGAACATCGGCAGATAGGCTGTCTCTACCTGGCGGTTCTGGACTCTTCCACGATACTCACTCTTGTAGTTATGCTCATACTTCGGCTCATCATCCACCACAATAGAAGCGAACTTGTTTGGGTCTATCTCCGAACGCTTGCGCATCTCCTTCTTGGTCTTCGCACTCCAGCGAGGCTGGATACCGAGATGCTTGTTCATCTGTGCCTTGAAGATACGGAACTCATCCAGCTCAGCCTTCGCCGTCATACCCAGTCGGCGATAGCAATGAGCACGGGCGGAAAGACCCGTCCAGAAGTTAGGAAACTGATTGATTACCGTAGTATAATCGCGGATAGCCGCCTTCAGGTTTCCCGTCTTGTCATGCAGCAGCGCACGGTTGAATATCGCCATGAAGTTCTTCGGCTCCATCTTGATGACGAAGTCGAAATCGGTGATGGCACGGTTGTCATCACCCAACTGCACACGCATCAATCCACGGTTGTAGTGAGCGAGGAAGTTGTGCGGATCCAGGTCGATAGCGGCATCATAGTCGCTCATCGCACCTCGTAAATTGTTGATGTTGATACGAGCCAATGCCCGGTTGATGTAACTGTTTACATTGTTCGGTTTGAAGTGAAGCGACTTGGTGAGCGCCTCATCAGCCACCTTCCATTCCTTCCGGGCAAGCGCCATATAGGCACGTGTAATCCAGGCATCACCATCGTATGGATTCAGCTTCAGGCTCTGGTCGAGCCACTTCTCAGCCTGCACCGTATCCTTCTGATGCAGATACACCTCAGCCTTCAGAGAGTAGGCATTCGAATAATCCTTCCACTTGGTGATGACCGTATCAAGTTCCAGCTGCGCCTTGTCATAGTTCTTCGCCTCCATCTGGCAGAGCGCACGGTTGAACCAGTAGTTGCGGTTGCGAGGTTCCAGTCGGATGGCAGAATTATAGTCGGCAATGGCATCATCATAACGCTGCTGACGGATGCGGCAGATGGCACGCAAGTCGTAGATATCGTTGATATACGGATTGAGGTTGATAGCCTCGGAGGCATCACTCTCGGCACCCATATAGTCATCGAGATTAAACTTGGCCACACTGCGGTAATACCAAGGCTCATAGAGATAAGGCTTGGCACCGATGGCTAGATTAAAATACTTGATAGAAAGAACGAAGTCCTCGTAGAAGAGCGCACTTCTTCCCGCCGTAACGAGGCGGTCAACTCTATATTGCGCCGATGCTGACAAAGTAGCCAGCACCAGCACAAAAGTGAAAATAAACTTTTTCATCGACGAATCTTGGTACGATAGCTGCAGCGGAACTTACCCTTGATAATGTTCTTGAGCTTGCCAGCTATCATGTTCTTACGGAGAGGAGACACGCGGTCAACGAACATCGTGCCCTCCAGGTGATCGAACTCATGCTGCATCACGCGAGCCAAGTAGCCGCTCACCCACTCATCATGCTCCTGGAACTGCTCATCCATATACTTCACATGGATGCGGGTAGGACGAACCACCTTCTCATTGATGCCAGGAATAGAGAGACATCCCTCATCAGAAGAATCCTTCTCAGCCTCCTCATCATACTCCAGGATATGAGGATTGATGAAGGCATGACGGAATCCCTTATACTCAGGGAGATCATCGCTGAGCACATCGAGATCGATGACCACCAGGCGGATAGCCAAGCCAATCTGAGGCGCAGCCAGACCGATGCCATTGCTCGAATCGAGAGTCTCGTACATATTATTGATTAATTCCTTCAACTCAGGATAATCGGGGGTGATATCTTCAGCCACTTTTCTCAATACTGGCTGACCATAAATATAAATTGGTAAAATCATCTTCTTGATTGCATAAAGTCTTGTAATATGATGGTAGCGCTTATCTCATCTACCAATCCCTTGTTTTCTCTTCTCGCCTTCTTCTTCACGCCGCCGTCTATCATGGCACGATGCGCCAAAACCGACGTAAAGCGCTCATCGTAGTACTCGATAGGCACCTCGGGATGAGCCTTGCGCCAGCGGTTGAAGAAATTCTCCACACGCGCCAGGTTCTCGCTAGGCTGCCCATTGGGCTGGGTAGGCTTACCGATGACGATGCGCTCCACCTGCTCCTTCTGGATATAGGCTTCGCAGAATTCGAAAAGTTCGGGCGTAGCAACAGTTGCCAACCCATTAGCTATGATCTGCAATGGGTCGGTAACTGCCAGTCCGGTACGTTTCTTACCGTAGTCTATAGATAAAATTCGCATTCAGTTACGAAATTTCTAATCTTCTATGTGAAACGTGAAAATTACTTCTTCAAAAGCAACCAAGCATCTGGATACTTGCCAGCGCGGAGCTCGTTGCGGCTCTTCACTGCACCAGCCTTATCAACGAATGTAGAAGCAATGACACGATACATGTTACGTGCACTGTTGTAAACGATCTGAGAATCATAACCAGCGCTCTTCAGAGTGCTAGCCAATCCCTCAGCATTAGCCTTCAGAGAGAAAGAACCTACTACTACGCTGAAGTTCTGCAGACCAGAACCTGAGATGAGATCTACATTCTCCTGGCGAACAGTAGCATTATCAACTTCTGTAGTTGTGCTCTCTGTAGGAGTTGTTGTTTCCAATGGAGTAACTACTGGTTCCTGAACAGCTGGTTCCTGCTGAGCCTCCTGCTGCTGTGCCTTCTCGTATGCCTTCTTGTAGGCACTTTCCTTAGATGTACCACAACTTGCGAGTGCCAGAACAGCACACAATCCTAAGCTCAAAACTGATAATTTCTTCATAATCTTTTCTAAAATTGTATTTGTGTTTACTTAAATATTTTATATTGCTTCTCCTTATTATATATAGGTGCCGTCTCAACTTGAGTTCAGCCTACACCTTATTATATATAGGGGCAATACATAGCCTTACGCTTTTATTCTGCGAAAATACAAAATATATCCCAAAGAAAGAAACGTTTTCAGCATAAAGATTGTTAAACATTACGTAAAACAACATTTTTAACGAAATATTAAGACTTAAAAGCTTGTTTTTTGAAGAATAATTAGTATATTTGCAATTGATAAGCGAAATAAGTGCATCTGGACGCAAAAACTCCAAAATGCCATCGCTATCACACAATTAACATCAATATATTGTATAACATTTAAAACTTTTAGATTATGAAGGCATTAGGTTACATTGGCGCATTCCTCGGTGGCGCTATCGCTGGTACAGCACTCGGTATGATTTTTGCTCCTGAGAAGGGTGAAGATACTCGCAGCAAGATTGCTGGAGCTGTAGAAGATTTCTGCAAGAAGCACGACATCAAGTTGACACGCAAGGACGTTGACGACCTGGTTGACGATATCAAGGATGTTGCCCCTGAGGTTTAAGCCCCACCCAACTACCCTGAGATTTCGACAAGTACAACATATTATTACTTGAATAAGCGATAAGAATGTTTTCGAGCGATAAGAATGTAGAAACCATCGGGCAACTCGTAGAGGTGCTCAAGCATTACATCGGGCTCAGATCTGAGTATATGAAACTCGATGTAGCTGACAAGGTGGTAAGACTGCTCGCTGCACTGATCATGGGATCACTGCTGCTGGCTCTCCTCGCCTTGGCTCTGATATATCTTTCGTTTGCTGCCGCATTCGCCATGGCTGATTACGTAGGCTTGGCACCTGCATTCTGCATCGTGGCGGGAGCATACTTATTGATACTGGTTCTCTTCATCCTTTTCCGACATCAATGGATTGAAAAACCACTCGTGAAATTCTTAGCAAGCCTGCTTATGCAAAAATAAATAAAGAGCATGATGATGACAAATGAGCCAAACAATGACAACAGATACCTGGACGACGACAACAGTTGCCCACAGTATAACAGCCTCAACGACATCAGACTGCGCAAGGAAGCACTTCGCAAAAGCATAGAGGCAGACGACAAGAAGATCAAGACCCTGTGGAACTCTCTCTTCACCAAGCCTGACGCCTTCAAGAAAGACGCAAGCAGAGGCAAGAGACTGCAAAGTATGATGTCTATTGGTATGGGAGCTTTCGATGGAGCTCTGCTGGCGTGGAAGCTCTACCGGAAATTCAAGAAAAAGAAATAAGAGAATTCTTCTATCTCAAGAGAAAGATAGGAATGAAAACCATCATAAGAAATGCGGCCTTGCAAAAGACCGCATTTTTTGTGTCTTTAACAGGATATAAAAACAAAAAAGGGTCACCGCCGTGACCCAATACCTTGTTAACCTTAAATCTAATACTATGAAAAACACACATGCAAATGTAGAAAGAATCTGCGAATCCCACAAGCTTTTTCTAAAAAAAATGCTTTTTCTTAAGATTCTTTAATCTTATATGTTGTGCTTTTTTATTTCTTTCAATTTCATTAAGACTTATTCTTCGTCAATTTCCAGCTCCAGACCATCGTAGGCAAAGCAAAAACCAGCAGGAAGCTGGGCATTGGCGGCATCATGCAATCCTATCTGATGAGTAACGTGAGTAAGGTAGGTCTGCTTAGCTCCTATCCTGCGTGCCACACGGATGGCATCATCCACCAATTGATGACTATGATGAGGTTTGTCGAAGCGAAGCGCATTGATCACCAAGGTCTCTACGCCATCCAAGTAAGCATACTCTTCATCACTCATCGACTTCATATCCGTGATGTAGGCAAACTTGCCGAAACGATATCCCAGAATAGGCAGTTGATCGTGCATCACCCGGATAGGCATAAAACCGACATCTCCAATCTGATAGGAATGATGGGGTACGATGGTATGCAGCTTCAACCTGGGAGCACCAGGATAGAGCTTCTCTGCGTCCTTAGGGAAGCAGTAAGGCATCGTATGCGGCAATGTCTCTGTGGTGATTTCATCGCCATAGATATTGATATCACCATACACACAGAAACCACGCAGATCATCGATACCACCCACATGGTCGTAATGGATATGCGTAATCAGCACACCATCCAGCTTGCGGAAAGGAACCCGCAGGAGCTGCTGACGGATATCCGGTCCTGCATCTATCAGAATACGGGTACGCTCAGTCTCTATCATCGCCGCACAGCGCAAACGGTTATCCCGTGGATCCTTGCTGCGGCACACCTCACAATCACAACCTAAAACAGGAACACCGCTAGATGTTCCTGTTCCCAATAATGTTATCTTCATTAATATTCAAATCTTTCTCTGAAAAACAACCGAATTCTTCACTCTTCGTTCTTCACTTGTCACTTTACATTCACTTCCGGATGGATATCAATGCCAAACTTCTGCTTCACATCTTTCCTGATGGTCTCACAGAGATTGACAATCTCCTCACCCGTAGCACCGCCACGATTCACAAGCACCAATGCCTGCTTGTCATGCACACCGGCACGGCCCAGGCTCTTGCCCTTCCATCCGCACTGATCGATCATCCATCCTGCAGGAATCTTCTCATGCTCCTCGTCGATGGTATAATGAGGCATATCCGGATACAGGGCTGCCAAAGCATCATACTTCGCCTTCTCTACGATAGGATTCATGAAGAAGCTGCCCGCATTGCCCTGCACCTTAGGGTCAGGCAACTTGGCATTGCGGATCTCGATGATGACATCACGAAGCTGCTGCGCTGTAGGATGTTCGATATTCTTAGTCGCCAGAGATGCACGGATGTTACCATAGTCCAGGTCTGGGGCATAAGTCTTCTTCAGACGATAGATGACATGGGTAACGAGATACTGATCTCTCCACTCATGCTTGAACTTGCTCTGGCGATAGCTGTACTGGCAATCCTTGTTATCGAAAACTACCAACTTGCCGGTAGCAATCTCCACAGCCTCCACCTTATATATAATATCCTTTGCCTCTACTCCGTAGGCACCGATATTCTGGATAGCACTCGCTCCAACTTCGCCCGGAATAATGCTCAGATTCTCAGCACCATAGAAGTCATGCTCAACCGCATAGGCCACCACATCATCAAAAACCTCGCCGCTACCACAGTTCAGGAACACCCAATCCGGATTCAGCAGGGCGTCATCATGCTCAGCAGCAGCCAAGTCGCCATTCTCAAGCACCTCAATGCCCTTGATGGCAGAATGGAGCACTGTGCCCTGATAATCACCTGTAAGCAGGAGATTACTGCCTCCGCCCAGGATGAGCAGCGGCTGATCGGCAGCCGTAAGCCCAGCCACAATCTGCTGTGCCTCTTCTACCGATGAGTATTCCAGGAATCGCTTGCACTTTGCATCAATTCCAAACGTATTGTGAGCCAACAGGCTATAGTCTCGGATATCCTTCATATCTGGTCAAATTATTAACAGTGAACTAAAAACTACATCTCCAGCTTCATCAGCTGCCACCTACCCCCGATTCTCTTGAAGGTAAGACGGGTTTCCATTCCATTGGCAATACCGCGAATCACAAAGATTTTCTGGCTGCTCTCCGTATATTTCTGTCCATAGATGATATTATATATCATGCCATGAGGCAACTGCGGAGCAAAAGCAGGCCAGGTCTCAGGCTCAATCTCGCCCGTCATCGTACTGAAATCATCATCAGGATCTGGACCAGTAAACTTCACCGGATTATGCAGATGGCGAGACTGGAAAGCCGTATCCGTGGCAAAGGATCCATAGAACTTCAGGAAGCTGGAATTCATATTCTGATACATCGGCTTGTAATTGATGCTGGTCATCATCCACTGACCGTTGATGCGGTTGAAGAGGAACTGCTGAACTACTTTTCTACTATAGAATACTTTCTCTATCACCACATGATCGATGGTGGTATCCTTCATCAGGTTCATCTGCTTACGGTTATCGAAAATAAGCGTGTAGTAATCCTGACGCATGAAGAAATGTTCCATCTTCCAATGTCGCTTCGCGATGTGCTTCTTTAATTTATCATTACGATATACTGCCAGAGGGAAATGGATGCGTTCCATCTGAAGTTTGCGACTGGCTGCAAAATTGAACAGGAAATCATCAAACAACTCGTCTGCAGCCTTCGGCATCGGAGTCTCCTCTATCAATTTCTCAGTTGAGTCCATAGCTTGTGTGTCGGCTACGGCAGTATCAGCCGCAGTCGAATCAACGGCAGGTGCCGGCTTCTTGTCTGTGCATCCTACAGAGGTGAAGCAAACGATGGTAAGCACCGCCAACATAACTGTTATCAAAGAGAGTTTCTTCATAAACTTATAAAATTTCTCAAATTTTCTATGCAAAAGTACAACTTTCTTTTGAGATATTTCATATTTTAAGCAAAAAATGTTATCTTTGCACTCAAAATAGATGAAATAGTGACTTTTGCAAGCCATTTATGGCGGACAAATCGCTTAAACTTCAATTTTGTAAACAGACAAATAATAAGATATGTTATTAGAGAAAATCGAAGAACTCTTGAAAGAAGTCAACGCTCTCACTGCCCAGAACGCAGAGGAGGTAGAGCAGCTTCGCATCAAGTATCTCAGCAAGAAGGGTGAAATCAATGCCCTTATGGCCGACTTCCGCAATGTGCCAGGCGACCAGAAAAAAGAGGTTGGTATCAAGATCAACGAATTAAAGAACGCAGCCCTTGAGAAAATCAATGGTCTGAAAGAACAGATGGAGGAGGCAGAGTCTTCAAGCGATGACATCGACCTGACCCGTACAGCTTATCCTGTAGCGCTCGGAACCCGCCATCCATTGACCGTGGTGAAGAATCAGATCATCGACATCTTCGGCCGCATGGGATTCACTCTCTATCAGGGTCCAGAGGTAGATGACGACAAGCACGTATTCACCATGCTGAACTTCGCTGCCGATCATCCAGCCCGCGACATGCAGGATACATTCTTCATCGAGAAGACCGACTCCGACGATGTTACCAAGAATGTACTTCTCCGTAGCCATACCTCTAACGACGAGGCTCACTATATGGAGACCCACGAGCCACCTATCCGCGTATTGTGCCCAGGACGAGTATATCGCAACGAGGCTATCAGCGCACGTGCTCACTGCTTCTTCCACCAGGTAGAAGGTCTCTATGTAGATAAGAACGTAAGCTTCACCGACCTCAAGCAGGTGCTCCTCACCTTCGCTCGCGAGATGTTCGGTGCAGATACCAAGATCCGCCTGCGCCCTAGCTACTTCCCATTCACAGAACCTAGCGCAGAGATGGATATCTCCTGCAACATCTGCGGTGGCAAGGGATGTAACTTCTGCAAGCATACAGGATGGGTTGAAATCCTGGGTTGCGGTATGGTTGACCCTCACGACCTCGAGGCTTGTGGTATCGACAGCAACGTATATACCGGTTATGCATTCGGTATGGGCGTTGAGCGTATCACCAACCTGAAGTATCGTGTGAGCGACCTTCGTCTCTTCTCAGAGAACGATACCCGCTTCCTGCGTGAATTCGAATCAGCAAAGTAATTCATTAATAAGAATCAACATGAAAAAAATTACAGTTAACACCATCATTGCGCTCGCATTGGGTTCAATGTGCCTAAGTTCGTGCATCGGCTCTTTCAGCTTGACTAACAATGTGCTCAACTGGAACAAGCGTGCAACAGACAACAAGTTCATCAACGAGTTGATTTTCATTGTCATCAGCCCTGCTTATGCAGTCTGCTCAGCAGCTGACTTGCTTGTACTCAACACTATCGAGTTCTGGACTGGCGACAAAGTGATTGCCAATGTTGGCAAGACTCAGAATGTTACTGGCAAGGATGGCAGATTGTATGCCATCAAGACTCTGAAGAATGGCTACGAGATTACCGACCCTGCTGGCGAGAAGTCTTACTTCGTGTTCGACAAGAAGAACAAGAGCTGGTCTTACAGCAAGGATGGCGACATCCGCGAGCTCTTCAGTTTCAACGAGGATGGCAGCATCCAGGCTTGCCTGCCTAACGGACAGAAGATGAACGTAGAGCAGAACGAGATTGGTCTTTACCAGCTCCGCATGGCTGTTAACGACGGTTTGTATTTTGCTTGCAACAAGTAAGCTGGCGACAAGTAAAATACTACCCTATCCTATATGAAAAAGGTGAGTCATTTCTTTGATGGCTCACCTTTTTCATTTTTATCCATTCCATTATTCTACTTCATTATTATAATAAATAAGGTGTTTCTGCGTTAGATAATGTATGAAACAGAGATTATTCATACTCACGATATGCCTGATTGCCACCCTGAAGATAATGGCACAGGAATTTACACTGCACGGCAGGGTGACTGATGAAGACAGTCATCCTATAGAGCTTGCCACCGTATCCGTGGCAAGCCAGGGAAAGATAGCCTTTACCTCACTGAAGGGAGAGTTCAGCATGCGCCTTCATTCTGCCGATAGCGTGATGGTCAAGTTCTCCATGATAGGATACAAGAGCAAGGTTAGAGTACTGAGAAGACCTCGAGGCAAGCAAAACCTGCAAGTCGTCCTCCATACCGATGCTGCCATGCTGGGAGAAGTGAATGTAACGGGAGAAAAGATCCAGACCGACCAGACGCAGGAAATCAAGCTCAAGGATGCCAGACTGGCCCCTTCTGCTAACAGCAATGCCGTAGAAGGCATCATCCAGCAGCAAGCCGGCGTAAGCACCCACAACGAACTTTCATCGCAATACAATGTGCGTGGCGGTGCTTTCGACGAGAACTCCGTATATATAAATAATGTGGAGGTTTATCGTCCTTATCTCGTCCGGAGCGGTCAGCAGGAAGGTCTCTCCATCATCAATCCCTATATGGTAGATAAAATCGGATTCTCTACGGGTGGATATGCAGCCAAATACGGAGACAAGATGAGTTCTGCACTCGACATCACCTACAAGACCTTAAGGCCGAAAGGAAAGAGCCCGATTGTAGAAGGAAGCGTTGCTGCCAGCCTGCTCGGAGCAGATGCCTACATAGGATTGGGAACCCGGAAGCTGTCCTGGCTCAACAGTGTGAGATACAAGACTACAGCCTATCTGCTCGGTTCGATGGAAACCAAGGGAGAATACAAGCCGAACTATCTCGACTACCAAACCTATCTGAGCTATCAGCCCAACAAGCGTTGGAAGATTGATTTCATCGGAAACATCTCTGACAACCATTACAATTTCGAACCATCCGACCGTGAAACCGCCTTCGGAACAATGGAAAACGTCAAGAACTTTAGAGTATATTTCGATGGTCAGGAGAAGGATCGCTTCCTCACCTATTTCGGAACACTGGGCATCACCCGCAACATCACCTCCAACACCAGCATCTCGCTCCTGGGCAGTGCCTTCTACACCAGGGAACAGGAAAAATACGATATCCAGGGACAGTATTGGCTCGACCAGACCGAGACCTCCGAAAACCTGGGTGTAGGAACATACTTCGAACATGCCCGCAACTATCTCACGGCTCGTGTGATGAGTGCCAAGCTGATGCTGAAACATAAGGTAAAGAAGCATGATTTGGAGACTGCAGTCACGCTGAAACGGGAGCACATCAAAGAAAATTCCGTAGAATACGAGATGAGAGATTCTGCCGGATACAGCATTCCTCACACCGGAAAAGACCTCTATATGTATTATTCCATGAAGGCTAGAAACAAGTTGAATGCCAACCGCATAGAAGCCTATCTTCAAGACACTTACCGTTTCACTAGCGGAGGAGATTCTACCCAGTCTGGCGATATCAGGCAAACACGCTATACATTGAACTATGGTCTTCGTCTGAGCCATTGGAACTTCAACCGGGAAACCATCCTGAGCCCACGCGTCTCCCTCGCTATCATTCCGGCAAACCATGAGAACACGACGCTCCGTTTCGCTGCAGGACTTTATTATCAGGCACCTTTCTTCAAGGAGCTGAGAGATACCTCTAGCATCAATGGAGTAACCATCGCCTCGCTCAACCGGAAGATCAAGAGTCAGCGAAGCATCCACTTCATTGCCGGCTACGACTACCGGTTCAAGGTGAATGATCAGAGATACAAGTTCTCTGCCGAAGCCTACTATAAGGCATTGAGCAATCTGGTGCCCTACTCTGTCAGCAATGTAAAGGTAGTTTATTACGGCCAGAACGAAAGCAGCGGTCATGCAGCAGGTCTCGACTTCAAGCTCTATGGCGAGTTTGTGCCCGGCACGGATTCCTGGCTCAGCCTGTCGCTGATGGATACCAGGATGAAACTCAACGGCAAGAGCATCCCGCTTCCTACCGACCAGCGGTATGCAGTGAACCTCTTCTTCACCGATTACTTCCCAGGCAGCAGGAAGTGGCTCCTGTCTCTCAAGCTTGCCTTTGCCGATGGACTTCCATTCGCTGCACCTCATAGAGAATTGGAAACCAACAGTTTCCGTGCCACCGCCTATCGCCGAGCAGATATCGGAATGAGCTATCAGTTACTGGACAACCGCCATCATGAGCACAGAACATTCCTCAAGAATGTTACAGTGGGCATAGATTGCCTCAATCTCTTCGGCATAGACAATGTAAACAGCTACTATTGGGTAACGGATGTCACAAATCAGCAGTATGCCGTGCCTAATTATCTCACCGGCAGACAGCTCAATGCAAGAGTGTTGATGGAATTCTGATAAGTCAGAAGTTAAAAGCAGAGAGTAAGGAGTTAAAAGCGGGGAGTTTTAGCACTCAAAAATGGTGATTTTTCACATTATTCTAAATATTTAACCGTAGATAGTTCGCTATCTGCGGTTTTTTTCGTATCTTTGTGCCCGATTTATGCGATGACGGTTCATATCCATCATCTCAAATCACTATAAACGAAAAAAGAAATTATACATAATAATTAATTATGAGCAAACAAGTAGAAAAGATTAAGGAGCTGATCGCTAAGCGCGAACAGGCTCGTCTTGGCGGTGGTGAGAAGGCCATCGAGAAGCAGCATGCACGTGGCAAATATACAGCTCGTGAGCGTATCGAAATGTTGGTAGATGCTGGCAGTTTCGAGGAGTACGACATGTTTAAGCTGCACCGTTGCACCAACTTCGGTATGGAGAAGAAGCAGTACCTCGGTGATGGTGTGGTAGCGGGTAGTGCTACAATAGCCGGCCGCCTGGTTTACGTATATGCTCAGGACTTCACCGTAAATGGTGGTTCACTCTCTGAGACTATGGCACAGAAGATCTGCAAGGTAATGGATATGGCAATGACTATGGGTGCACCTGTTATCTGTATGAACGACTCAGGTGGTGCCCGCATCCAGGAAGGTATCTGCGCCCTCGCTGGTTATGGTGAGATTTTCGAGCGCAACATCCTCGCTTCTGGTGTCATCCCACAGATCTCTGCTATTATGGGCCCTTGCGCTGGTGGTGCCGTTTACTCTCCAGCCTTGACCGACTTCATCATCATGAAGGAGCAGACTTCTTACATGTTCCTGACCGGTCCTAAGGTTGTCAAGACCGTAACAGGTGAGGACATCGATGCTGAGCACCTCGGTGGTGCATCTGTTCACGCAACCAAGAGTGGTGTTACCCACTTCGCTGCCAAGACAGAGGAAGAGGCTATCGAGATGATCAAGAGCCTGCTCTCTTACATCCCAAGCAACAATACAGAAGAGGCTCCACGCATAGAGTGCACAGACCCTATCGACCGTATGGACGATACTCTGAACGAGATTATCCCTGAGGATCCTAACCAGGCATACGATATGTATAAGGTGATTGGCGCTGTAACTGATAACGGAGAGTTCTTCGAGGTTCAGCCTAAGTTCGCCAAGAACATCATCACCGGTTTCGCCCGCTTCAATGGTCAGAGCGTTGGTATCGTAGCCAACCAGCCAGCAGCTTACGCAGGTGTACTCGATGTAAACGCTAGCCGCAAGGCAGCCCGCTTCGTCCGTTTCTGCGATGCATTCAACATTCCTATCGTATCTCTCGTTGACGTACCAGGATTCTTGCCAGGTACAGGTCAGGAGTACAACGCTGTCATCCTCCACGGTGCACAGTTGCTCTACGCTTACGGCGAGGCTACCGTGCCAAAGATCACTATCACATTGCGTAAGAGCTATGGTGGTAGCCATATCGTGATGGGTTGCAAGCAGTTGCGTGCTGACTTGAACTTCGCTTGGCCATCTTCAGAGATTGCCGTAATGGGTGCCAGCGGTGCCGTTGCTGTTCTCTGCGGTAAGGAAGCTAAGGCTAAGAAGGAAGCTGGCGAGGATGTAAAGGCATTCCTGGCTGAGAAGGAGCAGGAATACACCGACAAGTTCGCTAATCCATATCAGGCTGCTCAGTATGGCTACATCGATGATGTCATCGAGCCACGCAATACCCGTTTCCGCATCTGCCGTGGTTTGGCTCAGCTCGCAACCAAGCGCCAGAGCTTGCCAGCTAAGAAGCATGGCTGTATGCCAATGTAATGATATAATTAAACATTAGAATAAATGGATAAGAATATTTATGCTGCGATTGCCATGGCACTCTATGAGTACCAGGGCAATAACGTACACGACAAGGAGCCTGGCATCATTACGATCAAGCCACGTCAGACGATGTGGAACGCCAAGTTCTTGAGTTTAACAGCCAAACCATAAAGATAAAGAAATGAAAGAGTTTAAATATACAATTGACGGAAAAGAATACAAGGTTCAGATTGACGCTGTTGAGGGTAACATCGCAAGCGTGAACGTAAATGGCGAAGCTTACAAGGTTGAGATGGAACAGGAAGCTGAACCAGAGAAGAAGAAGGTAGTGCTCGGTCAGCCTGCTGCATCTGATGATGCTGAGGCTACTCCAGCTGCCAACGTAAATACAGCCAACGCTGTAAAGGCTCCTCTCCCTGGTACTATCACCAGCATCGAGGTGGCTGTTGGTCAGGAAGTTAAGGCTGGCGATACTGTCGTCGTTCTCGAGGCTATGAAGATGCAGAACAACATCGAGGCTGAGAAGGATGGCAAGGTTACAGCTATTTGCGTAAAGCCTGGTCAGGCTGTACTCGAAGAGGATGCTCTCGTGGTTATCGAGTAATTTGAGAATTATACTTCCTGATTCGGGAATTTATGATTCGGGAATTTATAAAGAATATCAAAGGTCGCAAGCTACGATAGTTTGCGACCTTTTTCTATACTGCTGTATGAGCATAAACTGCTATACAAAGTATTTTTTTACCAAATAAAAAAGACATAAAGTACAATAAAATGATAGATTTAACAGAAGAACAGATAAAAAGATACAGCCGCCACATCCTCCTTCAGGATGTAGGCCTCGAGGGACAGGAAAAGCTCCTCAATGCCAAGGTGCTCATCATTGGTACCGGAGGCTTGGGTTCTCCAGTTGCCCTCTACCTCGCTGCGGCTGGCGTGGGACATATCGGTATCGTGGATGCCGATGTGGTTGACCTCAGCAACCTGCAACGCCAGGTCATCCACCAGACCAAGGACTTGAACACCCCTAAGGTGGAAAGCGCCAAGGAGAAGATGATTGCCATCAATCCTGATGTGGAGATGACAACCTACCATACCTTCCTCGCCTCAGACAATGCCGAGGAAATCATCAAGCCATGGGATTTCGTCATTGATTGCACCGACAACTTCCCGGCGAAGTTCCTCATCAATGATGCCTGTGTGCGACTGGGCAAGGCTTTCTCGCATGGCGGCATCCTGAGATTCCAGGGGCAGACCTTCACCCATCTTCCAGGCACGGCTTGTTACCGTTGTTTCTTCAAGGAGCCACCTCCAGCAGGCACTGTTCCTACCAGTAGCCAGGCTGGAGTCCTGGGTGCCATCGCTGGTATGCTCGGAACCATCCAGGCTGCCGAGGCGTTGAAGTACTTCCTCGGTGTGGGCGAACTGCTCACCGACCGATTGCTCACCTTCGATGCCAAGACGATGAACTTCCGCACCATCAAGCTAAAGAAGCGTGCATCCTGCGAAATCTGCGGCGACCACCCTACCATCGATCATCTCATCGACTATGAGTAGGCTGCGTGTGATTTGAGATAGAAGAAAGCATCGGGTAAACACGCACAACTTGATAAAAACAAATTAGGCAGTAACGCATCCTTTCGGATTCCGTTACTGCCTAAAATTTACCTATAGATTTTCAACCCATTTTCTCCCACTTTTCGTAAAAGCAGACCACAGGTATAGGCAACATGCAATGATACCTACCCCACCTAAAACAATGTACATTCCTTCCATAATCATTTCTTTTTTAATATGTTATCAGCAAATTTCCAGACAGGTCAGTCCGCATCCTATCACAAACAGCGACAGAACGAAGAAGTAGAAACTGTTGATCCTGCTTCCCGGTATGAACATCAGAGCACCGATACCGAAGAGAACCAGTCCTGTTATCACTCCCCTCCTGTAGCCCCACTTCCGGATAATCCATCCGGCAGGCAGCGCCATCAGAAAGTAGGCACCATAGACAGCAGCCTGCGTCAAGGCCGACATCGTCTTGCTGATATGGAACGACTCCTAGAAATGCGGATTCAGCACCTCCAGGATGCCATGGGCAAAGCCCCACATGAAGAAGAGGCTACTGATGATGAGGAAGGGCACCAGATAGTTATGCCCTTCGTATCTGAAGATAGATGGCTTCGTCATGATTCTCTGCAAATTTAAGACTGTCCTTTACTACCAGTGCCAGATAACCTTTTTAAGAATTCGGATGCAAAGGTAACTACTTAATATGTTTAAACCTTACGCTGTAATGGTGATATACCAAAACCAGTACATAAACCTATATCCACTTATCCAAATAACATTTAAAATCCTCTATACCTATAACTTCCACTTTAGGAAAAGGAATATTTTCCAGGACCTTAAAGTGTTTGTCTTCTGTAACAATACACTTTGCATTTGCAGCAATGGCACAATCTACAAACTTATTGTCATCTTTATCTGCCTCAATTAAAGCAAAAGTATAATGAGGATCTTTGCGAATTACATTGGGTCTAGTCAATATAGCATAAACTATGGCCTCAGAAACTTGAGGGGATATATTACGAGATAAAACCTCTGAATACTCCTCTATTATTTCATTGGACACACAAAGGTTATAATCGCCCCTAAGAAAAGCATTCCACACCTTACGATACGGACTTCTTGGGGCGATTGACATAATCAAACTATTTGTATCCAATACAATATTCATCACCTAAAGATTATAATTTTGGTTTATTGTATGGAGTACGTTCATGGAGATGCCGGAAACTCTCGATACGTTCTTCATTCAGGGTTCCTTCATTCCACATCCTATCTAATTCAGCATCAGCCATCTGAACAAAATAATCGGAGATTACCTTATTCAAATCTCGCAAAGCCTCAGGAGTCTTGATAAATGACAGCATATCGAGGATTTGCAATTGAGCTTGATTCATTGTTGCTACCTGTGCCATAATAATTCATTTTATTAATATCTAACCGCAAAAGTACACTTTTTCCTCGAAACCACCAAGAAAATCGAAAGAAATCTGCAACTCATCAACAAATTACCACAAAAATCTGTAAACAATAAACTATTAACTGTAAACTATAAACTGCTATTCCCTGGCGGTCCCATCCCGCACAACATGGCGAGGGCTTTGGTGCCCCGCCAACCTTATAGCGTATATGATTAATTGTTATACAAATGAAAAAATACTTTTTAGCCAACAACAGAAAGAATATCTTCTGGCGATATACCCATTCTTGTTATAGCCGAGATTTTGTGTCCACCATTTGCATTTAACGAATGACCACAATGATAAAGCGTATCATCAATGACAAGCCAACGATCATGGGACTCCTTACTCCATTTTCTAATATCAATATGAGCATCAGGGAATAATCTGTCATGCTCATTCATCAATCGTTGCATCCCTTGCCCAAGACCCACAGTATAGATTATAGCTTCCACTCCTGATTTTCTAACATTAAGTATATCAAGAGTAAGTGCAGACACATATGCATCAATGACTATAACACGATGGGATGCAGAACGAACCAAGTTCTCCAAAGCCACACGTGCAGTATAGAAATCCCCCTCAAAGAAAACCATTTCTGCAGGAGGTGTAGATGTACGAATAAAGAAGTCAAGCTGCTCCTGTTGTTCTGCCTGTTTGTCTTCAATTCGTGTCATACGCAGACTATGCTCTTCCAATCGAGAATCAAACTGTCGCTGCATCGCCAACAATTGTTGATTTACAGAATAACCTTTTAACAAGTAATTCTTGAGGACACGAGTTGCCCATCTACGAAAGGCCGTAGCATTGATGCTATTTACACGATAGCCAACAGAAATAATAGCATCAAGATTGTAAAACTGCGTTTTATAGGTTTTCCCATCAGCCGCAGTATGTTCCAAAATGGAACTAACTGAATTTTGTTCAAGTTCACCACTATTAAAGATATTTCTCAAATGCTTTGTTATTGCTGGTCGTTTTGTACCGAAAAGGTCAGCTATTTGCTGCTGAGTAAGCCATACAGTATCATGGCTTGCATCAATCTTCACTTGAAGAGAGATGCTTTCATTTGGCTGATAGAGAACTATCTGCGACTCATCAGTAATCTGTATGTTATTATTGTCGTTTGCCATACTTGTCATTATTTACAAATAATAATTTCCAAAGTTACGACTTTTTTATCAAACCACCAAATAAAATGACTAATTCTTTTGTATTTACATTGGAAATCATCATATTTCAAATAATATGCCCTATATTTACTCATAGAAAGACGATAGCCATTGATTAACGGCTCCTTTGTCTTCCAATCTAAGAAGTTCTTCCTCTTCTGCTTTAGTAAACTTAGGAACACCAAAGTTTTTGATGTTTGAACCATTCAGCGAATAATATCCTGATGTGTAAGGCTTACTGTTAGATACAACATAGTTCCAAAAAATATCAGACTCCAACACCTTCTGCAAAATCTTCATCTTTCGCATATCATCACCCACGAACGCCATACCATTGTATAACAGCAAGTTTGAATTTTCTACAATAACGCAGTTTAATGGCTTATTAGCAATTTTCGGGAAAAACATCTTGATTGCAGGCATTACCAACGATTGCGTCCGACCATAAGCATACCATGCTGGATAATCCCCAACCTTTCCTTTATCTCGTTTATCCAATGTTTCCCTTTGAGATTGCAGATATGAATACGCACAAGGATATTTTGCTTGTATAACCTCCTCTTTAATCAAAACAGCCTTACCACTCTTGTCAATCACATAAGGAAATATAGCCTTATGAAGAAGATCAACAAGAGCCTTTTCTGAATTCAATTTATTAGAATTCACTATGTCTTTACAGAGAGTCTTCTCTATAGGATAGCTCACGTCTTCTTTTTCTAGATAATAATACTTATCATCTTCCTTGTTGGGCAAGAATATATAAGTCTTATTACTCAATGTCGCAATACCATGGCGAGTTTGGCAAAACTCAAACAAAGGTGTGCCAACAGACTCTATTTTATTAGCCATTTTATTTTGATTCAAGTTCCATCCTTTCTCTGCATCCAGCAAATTCCAAGGTATGTCCTCATAATGCATTCGCTTGGCAAGTTTCACCTGCTCATCGCAACTATAATGGAGAGCTTTGCTCTTTTCCTTTTCCAAGAAAAACAAACAGGTATAAGTACTTTTACCCTTAAACACTTGATACCCCCGAAAATCAACAATATGAATATCAAACTGATTATCAACGAAAAATGCCCTCAGCTTACGAGCATTCAAACTCTTCAGAAAAGAATTCATCGTAATATACCCTATCTTCCCCTCATCATTCAACATCTCCACAGCAATCTGGAAAAAAGGAATGTATAAATCAGTAGAACCTGAATCACATACCTCATACCATTTAGTCTTCAACCTGGTATCATCCTCCATATTTCTACCACAGACATAAGGCGGATTACCCACGATTACATCAAAGTGGTCAAAATTAGAGTTCCATTCATCCGACTTGAAATCCAACGTATCAGCACACAACAGATTGAAGTCAAAATCCACGATTTCACCTTCTGTCAAAGCCAACAGATTTAAAAGTATCTGACACCTTTCAATAGAATAATTCTGGATATCTATGCCATAAATACATCTTTTGAAAATATCTCGATAAGGCATTTTTGTAGCCTCATGAATCATCCTTGCCGCATCCATCAGAAAGCCTCCGCATCCACATGCAATATCAGCAATACGAATATGCGATAAGTCCGTGCCCTTACGAAGACAAGCGTCAAGAATATACTTTCTGATTTTCTTGGGCGTATAAATAGCCCCCGTCACGATTCTATCCGATGGAGATATCACAAACTCAAAGAGCTTGATCATATCCTCCAAGTTAATCATCTTAACATTTTGCTTATCAAGAAAGGCAAGTACCTTTCCTAACTCCTCATAATCTTTGTCGGTTTCAGAGATGACATATCTTTCTATTAACTGATTATACGCCTCCACCTTATTAAATATAAGGTATATAGACACGAAGATTCTATTAATCAAGAAAGGGTCTTGGGGCAAATTACGTTTCAAAAACGGAAATATTCGTTGTAACATTATGACTGAAAGAACTTATCTAAAACCTCATCATACTTTTGGAATAAAGATAATATTTTGAATAAAAATGGCGCATTGTCTTTATTCTCTGGAATCTTTTCATTTAATCTCTTTTTCATCAGTTTAATTTGCTCTAAATTCCACAATATACTATGCTGAGGTTTATATAATTTCAAATTATCAAACATCCATTTTCCTATAGGAGTAAGAGGAATTATATTTCCTTTATCATCTCTAGAAAATTGCTTGTCATATTCTTCCGAACATGGATCTATCCATCCCTCATCTCTAACTATTGGTACATTTTCATCACCACTTGGCCACTTCTTTCTTTTTGCATTATTGCAAGAATGGCAAGCATAAACAAGATTTTGATAATCGTTATTTTTCTTTTTCACCATTATCTTTTGCGGAACCAAGTGATCTATCTCAAAATATTCTTTTCTTGGAGCATCCAAATCATTACAATACCCACACCGATTATTAAAATCGGCACGGAGGCAATCACGATAGTCCCGATAGTTGGTTCTTTCAACAACGTCCGAACTACGCTTAGGACATACTTCACGAAATTTCATATCAACTTATAGATTTCAATAGTTCTCTTGACTTCTTAACTAACTCTTGTAAATCTCTCAACGATTGGGTCTGAAGCATATCTGGGTTTATGGGATTGGCTTTGGGGTCGATAGCGTTTAACTCTAAATGTAAATTAAGCAAATCCTGCTCTTCTTCAAAAGTCAATCCAACATTAGTCTTTTGTTTTTCTTCCAAAGCCATGGCTTTATCTTGTACAGCAGCTATTCGCCTTTGGTATGCAACAATAGAATTATTCACATTCTGTATCAATTGACCTCGATATTCATCGTTCTCAACTTTCCCTTTATCATTAACGAGATAAACATCATACATTCTATTAAGAGCATCTGATACATAAGAAGTAACCATAAAAACAGGAAAGTACTTTTTGTTTTTATCAAAGTACTCAACAACATCGTCACCATTATACGAAAGGTCGCCACTTGCAGCCAACTGGAAATCAATGGCCAAAGCATCAAGACCTTCACCTTCGACTACTTCCAATAAATCATGCAAAGTCTTTACTTCGTTTAAGTCTTCGATTACATCTAAGTCAAAGTCTTTTTCAAATTGACGAGCAAAAGAAGTTCTATTACCTTTGTCGTCATCTAAATATCCCAATTTATACATATTTGTCTTAAATTTTAAACATTATTTTTATCGCAAAACCTTCGGGCTGATAGAGAACCTGCACAGAACTCCCCTTATATTCGTTAATCGTAGCCTTAACAATGTATAGTCCTAACCCTGTTCCTATCTTTTCTCCATTCTTATTGCACCTCGATGATTCGAATGCATTAAAGATTACAGATGGATTATTTTGGTATTGTTTATCAAGTCCTTTACCCGAATCAGAAATAATTATAGAAAGATATTCATCCTCCAATTTTCCATCTATGCGAATTTTGCGATTTATTGTAGATTTCTTTACTTTAATGGCATATATGGAATTAGAAATCAAGTTATTGAATATTGTATCAAAGTCTATCACGAAAGCCTTGATTTGCATGTCATCAGAAAAACCTTTCACATCAAAATCAATATTAAGCTCATTCATTACGGTCATCCAAGTTTTCTTAAACAATTTGAAATAGCTCTTTAGATGAATAGACTTTCTCAAACGCTTATCCTTGCTTATTGAATTGATAGAAAACTCCAACCAGCTACGAACTTGTTCGTCATAGTTTTTCTGGGTTTTGATAACCTCATAAGGATTCTGATAATCTTTTAATCCCAACTTCTTGACGTTATCTATTGAAGTTACCAGATTCAAAGCATACAACATATTGTCGTATCTGCTTTTGGTCTGAATAGACAAATTGTTCAATTCATGAGAAAATGATGTTATGATGAGCCCCGTACTTGCCAAATTTCTGAGAAGTCTGACTTCCGCCTCTTTATCCTCTAATTCTTGTTTGACGACTGTATAGCCTTGACTTAAAGCATTATAATTAGCTTGCGTATATTCTCCTGCATTTTGTGCTTTATCTGCTTGTTTTTTGGCATTTTCTTTTGGATGATTCAAATCATATAGCAAAGAAAGATTATACATTACAGTATTTCTATCAACCTCCATTATATTTATGATACCCAACAAGATTTCCTTAAACAAAGAAAAAACTTCATTTTCCTGCAAGCCCTCACGTCCTGACTTATCCTGCAGATACAAATTGTTCAGACGAGATATTTCAACAACTCCGACAATTTGATTTTGTCGAATGTGGTAACCTCCCATCCTTTGACCTGCTCCTATAGGGTTTTGGGAATATCTGTCACCTAAGTGAAGCCAGTCATCACCATTTTCACCATACGGACGAACTCGAAACTTATCACGATATATCTTAACACCAATATTCTTTCTTAGCCATTGTCTACGATGTGTTGGCGAGAATTGACGATATGGATATTTCGCATCAAATTTTTCACTACTAATATCAGACTTAGAACTCTTTACAAAATAAAAATCAAAACGAAAAGCACCAAGTTTTGAAGCATACTCTTCTACCAACTTAGAATCTCGTATTCCGGACAGTTCACCCAAACCTAGATGCAATTGATATGATTCTTTTTCAAAGTCTTCCAAACGATATGGAAAACGTTTCATATCGTCAAGTTCAAAAAGACCTCGATATTCTGATCGCAATGCATTTATATCTAATTCATTTCTTCGAACATCAACCAAAAGACCATTTTGATTGTACATTGCTGATACTTTATAATCAAAGTCATCATAATATTTAACTTCCACTTTTCCATAATTGTCATTTTCGGCAACATACAAATATTGTTGAAAAGACGGAATATCAAATGGTGGTATCAAGTCTTGAAGTGATACAAATAAATGACTTAATGTTTCATCGTTCCAAGAATCTGCCAATTGCCTTATATTAAGGATCGTACCTGTTATAAAATTGGGGAATGAAATTTTGAAGCGCTTTGATAATCTTAAAAGATTTTCCTGTATCATCGCTAATGGTACGACCTCAAGGTCTGCCATAATTTCATTGATTAGCTTTCCAGGTGCATCGAAGTCATTCCAATCCACATTCCAAGAAAAAGCATCTTGCCCATCTTTATGAGTGTACATGACCGCTTTGCTTCCAAGCCTATTCAACGCAAACCTTCCTATGCCTTTTGCACCAGACTTGATACGTCCATTGGCTGTTTCTATATTCTGCTGCTTGTTGTCAGTACCAATCTGCATCCAGCAATCATTAATGGTCGGAATATCCATACCACCTCCAAAGTCTATGATATAGATATCTGAAAAATGTTCATTTTCCCCATCAAAAAGGATGTAACAACTTGGCGAATCTGCATCATAAGCATTCTTCACCAATTCGATAATTGCTCCTTCGGGATTAGAAAAGTTCTCTGCTCCTATGAGCATAGCTGTTCTAGCCGAAGCTGTAAATGGAATTTTCATATCTAGTTATAATTTTATTAATTAGAAGTTATCTGTTTGCTAATCACGAGACACATAAATATGCAACATATCATACCTCATTCTGGTAATTCATAAGAAGCTTCCTCATTACCTTTACTAACATTATTGTTATCATTTCTATAATCAGCAGAAAATCTATAACACAAAAGTTCTAATACTCTAACAGGTTTACATGCGAAAGAAAGGTAATCCAACAGCTTATTTACTAGCACTGTCTCAACATTATCTTGTGATTTATCAGCAGAAAAGAAGACTTCTTTATATACTCCATCATATCTAAAATCACACAAGTCCTTATTTTTGCTTCGTATTGCTTTCTTCGTATTTTGATAAGCAACATACTCTTCAGTTAACCGAACATCCAAGTACTTGACATAAACCGTCGAATACAACCAATTTATAACAATACGCATCACTATGGGAACAAGAAACACCAAAATTATCAATATTCTTGCCAAGAATGTAATAGATACATTTTTAGAAATGGCAAAGTCTTTCATGCTCAAAATTTTCAGAGAAGCGTTAGAAGTCAAATATAGCCAAACAAATGCAGCTATCACTGCAAATATGTACCTAAACCAGACTTCCCACCATCTTTTCCATTCAAAAGCCCCTATAATATATAATCCAAAAACCATTGCCATATCCATTAATATAACAAAACAACATCTACATTGATTCGTCTCTGACAGCAATCCTTCAAAGGCAAAATATATCAAAAGAGAAACACAGAGCATAAGATAAAAAGCCCCTTCTCTTCTTGCGCTTGTATCAATCTCAACAGACCTATTTTTTATTACATTTAGAAGTTCTTGCTGCTTTGGCGTACTCAAAGCGAAATCAAATTTTTTCAAGGCATTTTCCACAACGGCAAAGACATCCGGAGTCCAAAAGCGATTGAACATCATATTATCTATAGCAATTGTCACATAAAGAGCAGAGAAGAATTGTACTATAGTATTCAAATCACTTAACATAACTTACTTTTAAAAAGTTGTTCTATTATTTTTTGTGTTTCTTCATTGACGGTATATTCATATACACCTTCTACATTTTTATTACCATCAGAAGTTATCTTAGCCTGATAAGAAGGATAATCATTACCTTTAGATTCATTATTTTTCCAATTTAGAGGTCTTAGATTTTTCACATCATCGATCAAGGAAACATCACTTATGCTTTCTGACAATTTTGACTTAGGATAAATATGATCAATTTCCCAACCAAAAGGGGAAGTTCTATCTCCATACTTTTCTCTAATCATCCATGCCCCACAAGCATCCTTTCTATAACATTTTTCATTGTAGCCTTTAACTACTTGACCTTTATTCCATATCACATCAAGTCGTTCCTTATCATTTTTTTCCATATTTCCTTATTTTGTAAACCACCAATACAGCGTGCCCACTATTTATCAGTGGGTTAGCTGTACCTGGATTTTAAAAAAAGTTTCGATTTTTTATTCTTTAACTTTAGGCAGCATGCTGAGGGAGCTCAGCGTCCTTGCCATCGTAAGCGTCCAAAAATGTCACAACGCCCCTATTTGCGGATGGTCTGGGGGGCGTATCGCACGTTCTGCAGCCAGGTTATCTATGGAATATTCACCATCGTTTCGATAGGCAAAGACTTGCTTCCAAAAAACTTATGGAGATAGTTCCGTGCTTGCTGCATCAATTTAGGCAACTCATCCATCTTGTTCGCCATCAAGTCGAACATCTCATTCTGAAGTTTGTCGACGATACCTTGGGTATACTCATCATTGCGCACTCATAGGTGAAGAAGCTTCTTTGCAACCCATACGTTCCGCACGCTCTAGCTTGGCCCGCACGTGGGCAAGACAACACAGATGCTCTATGTCTATCAAATCATCATCGAGATACATGTAGCAGATATAACCATCACTCTGAAGAGACTTCAACTTGGCATCACCCAAGAAGTCCTTCAAAACAGCACGGTTACGGCCACCACTCTTCTGATTGCCATACTGGTCTACTGTATCCTCATAGAAGAATATCACGATGTTGACCTTTCGATTTACCAAACACCACATATAGATCTTACGATGGCCGAAATGAGTCTGGAATCGCTCCCATGTCTCATCTACGTTTACTTTGCAACCAGGAGCCAAGGCTCGATCCTTCAATGCTTAGTCAAGCCCACCCTTCTTGACAAACAAAGCATCCGTCGTTTGGATGGTAATGAGTATGCCACCCTTCGACTTCTTTGCTTTTGGCTAGGATGCTAGCTGAGGAGGGGCTTCAACATCATCTGTCTCTTCATGGTAGGTGCTCCCTCTATCTCAACAGGAATAACAGTATCCTTGGCATGCTTCTTGAACCACGCATCTCCTTAGCCTCATTGTCGCCGATTACAACCTCGGCGAACTTTGGCTTACCGTTTAATTGTTTCTTGCCTTGTACCATAATTTGAATAATTTAAAATAACGGTGCAAAGGTACAAAACTTTATCTAGGCGCACAATACGGCATTCACCGAATACTTACGACGCTCTTGATGCTTATCCAACAAAGTTTGAAGCTGGTCTATATTCTCAGAACTCTTACTCTTCACATTCTTGCTGCTGTTTAAGACCTGCTCAAACATCAAAGCATCCTTCTTTTGCAGAGCTACAATATCATCTTGTGCTTGCTTATAGCAAGAAGCAAGATAAGCAAATGCTGCACAGGATACAAGTATTACAACAATGACACAAGCTACAAATCTATGCCTACCGCTAATCGTGAAGACTGATTTTGTTTGACTATTCTTTTCCATACAATTCCCTTATTATATTCTTTGGCACTTTGAAAAATTCTCATTAGGTTTGCATCCATAAAAGAATGAATATTGCGAGCGATAGGGATAGTTGTCCCTACGCTCTTACTCATACTGCTCACACCCATATTGGTAGTCTTTGCGCCAATCCATTGGCTCAACAAGACCATCCAAAGATTCTTTCTGCGATAAATCTGGCTGGGAACAGCAAGCCAGCCATAAGGTAACCTTGTAAGTATGTGGCTCCTTCCACATGCGATATACAAAGCGGAGATTTGTCTTATCCACCCAAGCAGGATAGTAGTCAATTACTTCCACCCTACTCTTTCACCATATTCCAAAGGAATAGGCTATTACCGATGATATATCTTCTCCACACAAAGAAGTCGAAGACAGCACCGATGGTACCCACATGACAATGGATGTTCAACTCATTCCAATGAGAGTACGTCCACTTCTCCTGCTTAGGCGCCGTCATGCCAATCCAGAGCAGATCCGGGTTGGCAGCATTGATGGCATCAATGATAGCCTTGTTGTCCTCATCCGAGAACTCAGGCTTATACGGAGGCGAATAAATTGGGATTCCCGAATCTACTTCATGAACTTCGCTTGAATGAACTGCGGCACTTTCCATGCCATTTTCATCAGCTTCGTCAATGTCACGGGCTTGAAGCCATATCCGGAATATACCCTGATATCCTCATCCCACACTTTCTTGCGCTTGGCAGAATCAGTACTCATGCCATCCATTCTCATTCTCGTTACGAACTCAGGGAGATACGCTACCTTCAGATGGCAGTTATACAGATAGTTCACCAGGAGATTGGTATCAGCAGCAATCTTGTAGCTCTCATCATAGAGAC
>PPYF01188152.1_pt1 | contig 42711 bp, 32 predicted proteins | sample 1559871 | NCBI WGS metagenome assembly PPYF01 (sample SAMN08240021, study PRJNA423297) | Human gut metagenome, whole genome shotgun sequencing project.
GTAAAGAAGGAAGGAAGGAAGGAAGGAAGTAAAACTCCCTCCGCCAACGGCGAGCGATGGCCAAGGAATCAGGACTGCGGTGAACGCGCGCAGCAAACCGCGGCGTTCACGAAATGATACTCATGAAGCAATACTCACGGAGCAAGACTCCACGCTTACACACCCAATGCGCGCGTCGTGCGCTGTTTCTTATCCATCGAGCCAGTAATATCGTCTTTGACCAGCAAGGTATACAGCAAATCGAGCACATACAATTGCGCTATCTTGGTGCCGATGGAGTCCCCCTGCATCTGTCCTTGGCGGTTACCGTTGAGCAAAACCGCATCGGCATACTCACACAGGGGCGATTTAGGATTGTGGGTCAACGCTACGGTATACGCCCCCGCCTCTTTGGCCAACTGCAGCGCCTTCGTGGTCTCCACCGACACGCCGGAGTGACTGATCCCGATCGCCAGATCGCCAGGCTGCAGTAGTGTGGCTTTCATGTACATAAAGTGGTTATTGGTCAGCGCATCCACATTAAAGCCGATACGCATGAACTTGTTTTTCGCATCTTCCGCCGTTATGCCAGAGGAGCCCACGCCAAAAATATAGATCCCACGAGCCTCACGGATCTGGCGCGCCACTGTCTCTAAGGTCGGAAAACTGAGTAAATTTAAGGTTTCAGAGAGCACGTTATTGATGCCCTGCTGCAGCTTTTGCCCAATCAGCTCCACATTATCTTGCGGGGCGATGTCGGTATCTAAAATCGAGCGATCACTGTGGTGCAAAGAAGAGAGCTCGATGGCCAAATCCATCTTAAAGTCTTGAAAACCTTTAAAGCCCAGCAAACGGCAAAAGCGGATGATGGTCGCCTCGCCGGCATTCACTTTGTGTGACAGCTCCGCGATGGAGAGTTTGGTCACCTCTTCGGCATTATGCTGCACGAACTCGGCAATACGGCGAGCAGACGGTGTCATGCTTTCAAACAGGCTTCCCATCATATCCAAAACTTTTCCTGTTTTTACCGGCAAGTGCTTGGCAACCATAAACTGCTCCACATCATGAACATAAATCCCTGATCTGATTCTTACATTTCACGCCGCGCTTGTGAAGTAAAGCTCCAGTGAGAAGGATGAGATCGGCCCCAAATTAGCGCTAAGTCACCACATTAACCGCTCAAGGAAGAGGATGTTATCCCAATCACAGTTTGTACATCTGCCGCCGGCTTTTGATGAATAGCGATTGCGCGATGAAGCTTTACTCCATACCATGAATAAAACTCCGATATAAACTTAACTTATGAAGTTTTACTTCATGGAGCACTGAAAGATGGAAAAACTCTCCGGACTGATTGCCGCCCCGCATACCCCTTTTGATGCCAACGGCAACGTAAATTTCGATAGCATCGACAAAATTGCCGCTCACCTGATTCGTGACGGTGTGCGTGGTGCCTACATCTGCGGCACCACCGGCGAAGGGATCCATTGCTCGGTTGCCGAGCGTAAAGCCATCGCCGAACGTTGGGTGAGCGCGGCGCAAGGTCAACTGAAGCTGATTATCCATACCGGCGCCCTCAGCATTGTCGACACCTTAGAGTTGACTCGCCACGCAGAAACCCTCGATATTTTCGCAACCTCAGTCATTGGCCCTTGCTTCTTCAAGCCTGGCTCACTGGATGACTTGGTCACCTACTGTGCCACTGTGGCCGCCGCGGCGCCGTCGAAAGGTTTCTACTACTATCACTCCGGCATGTCAGGCGTGAACTTCGATATGGAGCAGTTCCTGATCAAAGCCGATGCCCGTATTCCAAACCTGTCTGGCCTCAAGTTTAACAGCCCAGATTTGTACGAATACCAACGTTGCCTGCGTGCATGCGACGGCAAATTTGATATTCCATTCGGGGTAGACGAGCACTTACCGGGCGCATTAGCGGTAGGCGCCACCAGCGCAGTGGGCAGTACCTATAACTACGCAGCCCCTCACTTCCTGAAAATTATCGCTGATTACCAAAAAGGTAACCACGAAGCGGTTTATGCGGGGATGGACAGCGTGATCGAACTGATCCGTGTCTTGGTCGAGTTCGGTGGTGTTGCCGCCGGTAAAGCGGCGATGGCTCTGCATGACATCGATGCCGGTGACCCACGCCTGCCACTGCGCGCGTTGACCGCACAGCAAAAAGACATTGTGGTCGACAGAATGCGTAACGCAGGTTTCTTGGTTAAACGCTAAGTGATTTGCTGCTTTCATAAAAAATCCCGGCGTTGCCGGGATTTTTTTGTTTATGAGTTGCCATATCAAATGAAGTAAAACGCAACGCACTAAAAAGTTACTTCCACTTCGACGCCATCTACCCAGCGAGCGCGGTCTAACGGTTTATCAAACGCTAAGCGAACTTTTAAATAGGCTGGCTGGCCTTCAAAAGGACGCTGCAATTCTGTCGGTAACTTATTGACCGTTTCCGTCGGTCCCGATACTGTCGCAGAATACACTTTACCGTCGGGATAGGTCACTTTAGCTTTTGTGCCTAATTGACTGTACTCCAAATATTTCGGTTTTAAGAACGCGACCACTTCCGGTTGGGTATTCGTTGTCATCGTGAGCAATGGCGCACCCGCACTAACTGTCTCACCTTTTTTAACGAAGATATCTAAAATACGCCCATCAAAAGGGGCTTTAGCCGTCAAACGTTCTTTTTCTGCCTGCTTGACCACCAACTCTTTCATTAAAGCGCGGTGGGCTTGTGCCACCGGACCTGCTAACTGCATCTGGCGTAAATCACGCTGAGAATCTTCATACGCCACTTTCTGGCTACTTAATTGACTATTTAAGCTGTTATTGATATTAACGATCGCCGTATAATCCACATCAGAAACTTGTCCCTTTGCACGATAAAAATCGTATTTGCGCTGGGCGCTTTCCGCTTTTTTAACACTTTGCTCAGTATTAGCAATAGCCTGCCGATACAATACGTCAGTATTAGTATCATTATGATAAGTTAATGTCGCTAACTGCTCGTGAATAAAGTTTATCTCTTTATTTAAAACCTGATTATCTAACAAAATAAGGTCTTGCCCTTTCGAGACTGCGCTCCCTATTTTTACATCGATTGACAACACGGCACTCGTTTGTGGTGCAGTCAATGTAATCGGGTTTGACGTTACAATCGCGGGCGCGGTAATCAAAAACTGCGAACGGAAAAGATAATATGCCATCAACACAACAGGGCTGATAACGATAGCTAAGATTATATACCACCGTATCCGATATCCGCCGCGCTTCGGCGCGCCATATTGAACCTTAACGCCATTTTCAGCTTGTGGGTTATTTTGTTTATCCAAGTGAAAATTAACTTTCATTTTAGAATTTCTTCCCTTTTTTCAACACCCACCATGGAGCCATACTTGACTCTTCATGGCTACGCCGAACAATTTCATTTATCATGGCAAACGCTGTTACCATTCGCATTAAAAACTGATAGATAGGATAAGCAAAGATCCACTTCGCCATACGGATATCTGCGCTTTTTCGCTCAGACACTAAACCGATATAAACAGTGAATAATAGTAATGAGAAAAACAAATAGACAAAATACAAAAGCATGCATAACGCCAATACTGACTGTATCGGATAGCTAAAGACTAAATACACCGAAAACACAATAACCAAAAATGGCAATAGTACATTTTGCAGTATGCCGTAAACAAGAATAAAGATAAAATTCCCCCACCCTAAGAGCGAGGGCGACAATCCTTTATTATGTTTGCGTAGATAGAGGAAGAGTAAGTCACCATCCCACCGCAATCGCTGTAATATAAGCCCTTTCAGCGTATCTGGCACATCAGTATGCCCTATTGCGTGTGTCGCAAACGTCAGTTTATGCTTTGGATAACGTCGTTTATACTGCTTTAAACGCATGGTCAAATCGAGATCTTCTGCGGTATGAGTATCCCATCCACCAACCCGAGACAACACCTGTTTCCTAAAAGCGCCAAATGCACCAGAAATATTATTGAGCACCCCCCAATTCGCCATGCCGGTCTTACCCGCTTGCATTGAAAGCATATACTCCAGAGCCTGCATTTTAGTCAGAATATTTTTATCATGATTCCTGACACGTAATGCACCTCCACTGGCAATAACATCGGCAGAGGAAAACTCGCTGACCATGGTCATCACCATATCATTATCAAACGAAGTATCACCATCAACATTCATGATAATGTCACCGGAGGCAACCGAAAGTCCGGCATTGAGAGTTGACACTCGGCCACCGCGTTGCCACTTTGGCACGACTATTACTTTTCTGTTTTTAAGGCCTTTGTATTTTCTCTCTCCGTGTAATGCTGCAAGATATGTAGCCTTATTCTGCACTGCGCCATCCACAACTGCTAAGATTTCAATATTCCCTGGGTACAACTGCTCCGCTAAAGTATCTATGGTAACGCCTATCGCGTCACCCTCGCCGTAACAAGTAATCACAATACTTACAGAAGGGTATTGATTGACTGTATGTTGTGGCTGATTGTAAGCCCATCTAAAAATCCCAGTAAAAACCAAGAGATAAAGAGGCAACTCTACAATTATTAACCCAGGGAATAACACCATCCACAATGCATGGTTATTCAATAGCATTCCGACGGAGTAATGCAGTAACATCCAACTATCATGAAGCATAAACTTCACCGATAATATTTTCTATCCAAATATCAACACTGTCGCTTATCGATGGTTCTGGCAGCCTCCAAGCAAATACATTCAACTCAAAGCCATCATCTGTAATCAGCTTACTTAATTGTGCTAATTTTTGCTCTAATGCCGGTAAACTAGCCTTAGGTGTTTTAGGCATTAAAACAAGCAGCACATCTTGTCGATACTGGCAACAGATATCCGTATCCCGAAACATACCACTGAGTCTCAGCGTAATTTGCTCAATAAGAGAAAATAGCTTACTTTCCCCATATTGTTGGTTGTAATCTTTAAATGATGGTAAATGAAGGGCTAATAGCAAGTGTGAGTCATTATGACGTAGCGCAACTTTATTCACCCATAAAATTAAATTTTTAAAGAAACTGGCGTCCACTTTTCCTTTAATGGATAGCTCTGGGGCCTGAGCCGTTTTACCATGTTGATAAATATACTCACCTTGCTCTCCTAACATAAACTTATAGATCTTTCTTACTATTAACTTATCTGGAGAAGTTTTTGTTGAGCATGTCAGGCATTGACAAACAGTTTGCGCCTCAACAAAATGCTGAGAGCAGTTATTACATGTATAGTTTTCAAGTGGGCGATCATAATCAACACCAATATGGCGTAATTGTGTGAGGCATTTTGGACACTCCAGTTTTCCTCTTCGCAAAAACAGCTGTTGCTCACCTACATAGCCACATGTAAAACAATGCAATGAACTTTGCGTATCAATGTCGATATCATTACAGCTAGGACATACTTCGACATAATTGAGATGTCCACTATGGCAATGTGGACACACTCGGATTCTGTCGACTAACACATCAGCTTCAAGAATTCCGCGCTTCTCCTCTGCCAATATATAGTTATACGCAGACTGCAAATCCGGATAAAAACACTCGATAATGGGATAGAAGTAAAGCGCCGTAGTTTGAGTCTCTTTTAGTGGTAAAACTCTGCGTTTTCGGTTAATCCCTAACCAACCTACCAGTGGGCTGAGTAAGTCCGCATCTGATATCGTCATAAACTTTGTTTTGACTTCTTGCCATAATCGGAAAGCCGATTCCTCTTTAAAAACATCATCGGCCACACACTCAGTGAACGCCGTTTTTTTAATCGTAAAAACACACCATGACCAGCGATACGGCTTACTGAAAAAGAGTCTTAATGCCTCCTGCAACTCATGCTCATCATCATAATCAAAGCAAACCGCACCGGCTGCACTATCAGAAATATCATTAACTGATTGAATATGATTTACATTCGAAAAGGCAAATAGAGGGGGAGTGGATCCGCCAACCCAATAAAGGCAATCATTCAAAGAATACATCCCTAAACTCTCAAATAAAATTATGTTGCTTTAAAGCTGTATATTGTGTCGCGTTCAGCCCCCATACGCAACAATGCGTCACACATGTATTTAATCAGTATTTATTAGAGATAAGCAAAAGTAATCAATGCAACACCATGATTTATAATATTTATACCCATGACATATGGAGAGCATTCATTACATGTTTCTAAGTTCATAAATCAACGAGACACAAAAAATTACATAAAATCATATTTAATAATACACTTCGGCTTTTATGTTGATAATTAATCGTGCCACATATTGAATTATGCCACTTGATTGTTAATCATTGGATAAAGAAAAGCCCAGCTCCATTTTCATGGTTTTCTGGGCTGATATTATCTCGTTTATTTAGTCGTTTATCCGTTAACTGAACTCAGCATTCACTTCACCAGCACTAATTCCGACACACAGTGCTTACTTGATCGTATAAATGCATGATGTAGAAAATCCCTCTCACTCTTACACAATCTTGACGCCCGTTGGCATCACACGCTCAGGGGTGAGTAATACGCTTTCTGACTCATCATCGGTTTCGGCGCACAGCAGCATGCACTCTGAGGTTTCGCCACGCATCTTGGCTTTTTCTAAATTGCATAACACCACCACCTGCTTACCGAGCAACTCTTCTTCGGTGTAATACGGCACCAAACTGGTGACAGTCTGTAAACGCTCAGCGCCAACCTCGATTTGCACAATATAGAGCTTGTCGGCATTGGCATGGCGTTTCACCTCCACGATCTTACCGGTACGGATCTCCAGTTTGGCAAAATCAGCATACTTAACACGTTCCATTTTCAGCTCTCCACATTTCATTATTCGGTTTTTGATTGGCTAGTTATCCGCAGCCCTTAGCGTTGATTTATACAAACGTAAAGGCATAGGTCGTGCATGATGAGTATTCCTGATCGGCAGCTAAGATACCGTTATCACGCCCCCACTGTGGGCGATTTGGCGCATCGGGCAGATACTGCGTTTCCAAGGCCACACCAGCAAAATCGGTATAATGGCCACCGTGCCGATCGGGCGTTCCGCCAAGCCAATTACCGGTATACAGTTGCAGTGCCGGTTTATCAGTTAATACTGACATCTGCACCCGTCCATCCGCGCTAATTAGCTGGGCAACCGGCTGACGTTTGTCACGCGAAGGAGCAAAGATAAAGCTGTGATCATAACCACGCACCTGTTGCTGCTGCAGATCGCGCAGGAAATCCTCATGAATGCATTTGCGCTGGGTAAAATCAAAACCGGTCTGCCGCACATCGGCAAAATCACCGAGCGGAATGCCATCGGCGCCGGTCGGTAAAAACTGCTCCGCGGCAATATAAAGATGATGAGCTCGGGCATCCGCACCTTGCGTTTCCCCGCTCGGCACATCAGGCCCCTGCAAATTAAAATAAGCGTGGTTGGTCAGATTCAGTGGCGTCGCCTGATCGGTATGCGCTCGGTAGCGCAACACCACCTGATTATCCGCGGTGAGCGTGTAAGTCACTGACGCTTGCACATTGCCGGGGAAACCTTGATCGCCATCCGGTGAATACAGGGAAAACGTTACGCTATCGTCACTCTGCGCTTCTATCTCCCAACGACGACGATCGAACCCCTCACGTCCTCCGTGCAAACAATGCTTGCCTTGATTGAGACTCAGCTGGATGTCGCGCCCAGCCAGATGGAGCTTTCCTCCGGCAATCCGGTTTGCATAACGACCGACGGTGGCGCCCATGTAGGCCTGCTGGCGCAAAAAATCCGGCATGGTGCTTTGGCCAAGTAACAGCTCGCGCGAGCCACTTCCGGCCAGCGGCACACGGCAACTGAGCCAGGTGGCACCGATATCCATCACCACCACCTGCATACCATTGGTATTGCGCAAGGTGATAACGGTGGCCGGACGCCCATCGGGAGCCGGATCGCGCGTCATGCTCAGGCGCAAATCCGGTAACCCTGACGCATTGCCAGTATGATGTTGTGAACCTTTATCCACTGTGCGCTCCTCAGTGACGGGCCATAACACCGGCCCCATCGCAGGCCTCACAGACATAAATATCCGCTTGCAGACCGGTCGCGGCGCTGTAACGCTCCTCTACGCGACGGGTTACTGCCTCCACCAACGTCGGAGGAACCAGTGCGACCACACAACCACCGAAACCGCCACCGGTCATGCGCACTCCGCCTTGCTCGCCGAGTACATCTTTGATCATCTCAACCAGCAGATCGATTTCTGGCACGGTGATGGCAAAATCATCGCGCATTGAGGCATGCGACTGTGCCATCAATTCGGCCATCGCGCCCACATCACCCCGACGTAACGCCGCGGCGGCATCTAAGGTGCGCTGATTTTCGGTGATCACATGGCGTGCTCGGCGTGCTACCACTGGATCCAGCTCATGCTCACGCGCGGTAAATTGCGCGAGGGTCACGTCGCGCAAGGCCGGTACGCCGAAAATTTCCGCTGCCTGTTCACACTGGCGACGGCGCGTGTTGTATTCGCTATCCACTAGCCCACGCTTTTTGTTTGAGTTGATTATCATCACCCGCAGGGTCGACGGCATCGCTACCGCGTCGGTTTCCAGTGTCCGGCAATCCAACAGCAGCGCGTGGCCAGCTTGCCCTTCAGCCGAGATCATTTGATCCATGATGCCGCAGTTACAACCGACAAACTGGTTTTCCGCCTGCTGACCGTTCAAGGCGATTTCAGCTTGGCTTATTTCCAAACCGTACAGCACTTTAAACGTCTGACCGATCACCACTTCCAACGCCGCCGATGAGCTCAATCCCGCGCCTTGCGGCACATTGCCGCTAACCGCCAGATCCACACCACCAAACTGATAGCCACGCTCACGCAAACACGTCACCACACCACGAATATAGTTGGCCCACATTTTCTCCGGCAAAAACGCCGGCGCGCAGGTAGCATCAAACTCATCCTGAGCATTGTGATAATCCACCGCAATTACGCGCACCAGATTGTCATCACGGCGCGCGGCGGCAACCACCGTCTGATAATTAATGGCACACGGCAGCACGAAACCATCGTTATAATCGGTATGTTCGCCGATGAGGTTTACTCGCCCTGGCGCTTGGATTACATGGGTCGGCGCGTAGCCTAAGATCTCGGTAAACGCGGCGGTGACTTTCTGCGTTAATTCTGACATCAGTGGTCTCTTCCTATTTTTCAGTTGTTGGCGGACAACACGCGTGTGTTATCGGCACATCATCATCCTTGCGCGCTGTCTTTATAGTGAATATCACTGACATCGCGTAAACGCTGAGCAGCTTGCTCTGGGGTAATATCGCGCTGCGTTTCCGCCAGCATTTCATAGCCGACCATAAATTTGCGCACCGATGCGCTACGCAGCAGTGGCGGATAGAACAATGCATGCAACTGCCAATGCGCGGTGTCACGGCCATCGGTAAAGAACGGCGCGTAATGCCAGCCCATGGAGTACGGGAATGCACAGTGGAATAAGTTATCGTAGCGGCTGGTTAGCTTTTTCAATGCCAACGCTAAATCGCTACGCTGCGCCGCGCTTAAATCACTCATGCGGCGCGCCGACGCTTTCGGTAGCAGCATGGTCTCAAATGGCCACGCCGCCCAGTACGGCACTAACGCCACCCAATGCTCGGTTTCCGTAACAATCCGCGCCCCATCACGCAGCTCGGCGGCCACATAATCGAGCAATAAATTGCGGCCATATTGCTGGTAATACGCTTCTAAATGCTGATCTTTACGTGCAATTTCATTGGGCAGAAAACTGTTGGCCCAGATTTGGCCATGCGGATGAGGCTGCGAGCAGCCCATGGTTTCGCCTTTATTCTCAAACGCCTGCACCCACAGATAGGTTTTCCCCAGCTCTTCAATTTGGGCATTCCATGTCTCAATCACGCCTTCAATCTGCGGCAAGGATAATTCCGGCAGCGTTTTACTGTGATCGGGGGAAAAGCAGATCACTCGGCTCAGTCCGCGCACCCCTTGGGTTTGAAACAGCGGGTTATCTTGCGCGCTAATCTGCGGCGTATCGGTTTTCAGCGCCGCAAAATCATTACTGAATACATAGGTGCCCACGTAATCAGGGTTCACATCGCTGGAAATACGCGTATTGGTCGGGCACAAGAAGCACTTGGGTTCATAACTTGGTAGCGCCTGCTCGGTAGGGGCTTCGTCTTGTCCGCTCCACGGGCGCTGCGCGCGATGCGGGGAAACCAAGACCCACTGGCCGGTCAGTGGGTTATAACGGCGATGTGGATCGTTAGCCGGATCCAACCCAGCGACAAATGCCGCAGAGGTAACTTGCATAGGGTTTCTCCTGTCATGCCGCACTACCCGCGCGATTAGCGTCATTGGGCGGGTGGCAGAGCACTGTGGATGCCTCGATAGCCAGCGTTTTGCTTACCCTCGCGATCCTCAGTCTGGTTCATGTGATTGATGACCAGATTAACAACCCCTCTATTCGGGTTCCGTGATCAAAACGGCAAAGGTAAAATTTTACTAAAACATTATTTAATTCAGTAAATGCCATGCTAGTGTGATCCATGACACGTGAAAAACCGAGTCGGATATAAATTGTCTGTTTTACTAAAAATGAATGCATATTTTGCGGCATAATTTACAATGCCGTTAACGACTGCCTTTGCGAGGCCGTTAACGACTGCCTTTGCGAGCTGTTTACGTGCTTTTTTACGCGCTGTTTTACATGCAGTGCTGCGCCACCACACTAAAGCATCCAGCCAAGCCACGCCGCCAAATGGCAAACACGAGATAGCGACAGAGATAACAACATGGCCACGTTAAAAGATATTGCAACGGAAGCAGGAGTATCGCTGGCAACCGTCTCACGCGTACTCAATGACGACCCTTCCTTAAGCGTTAAGGAAGAGACCAAACACCGCATTTTGGAGATTGCCGAAAAGCTGGAGTACAAAACCAGCAGCGCCAAAAAAGCCCATGTGGCGGCGATCCCCGAGCACCACATTCTGGCGCTGTATAACTACCGCCAAGATGCCGAAATCAATGACCCCTACTACCTGTCGATTCGCCATGGCATTGAAACCCAATGCGAAAAACTGGGTCTGCAGCTAACCAACAGCTACGAAAGTGGGATAGATCCAGAGCTAAAGAAAGTCACGGGGATCTTGCTGGTGGGTAAAACCAGCCACGCGGTCATCCAACAGGCGGCGCAGTTAACTGACAATATCTGCTGTTTGGATTTTCACGATGATAAGTCTAGCTATGATTCGGTCGACATTGATTTGGCCAAAATCAGCAAGGAAGTGATTGATTTTTATATTAGTCAGGGAATTGACCGCATTGGCTTTATCGGCGGACAAGATGCCCCCGGCCGTGCCGATATTCGCGAAATGGCCTTTGCCGAATACGGTCAGCTAAAAGGCGTGGTGCGTGACAGCGATATCTATCGCGGTGACTTTTCCAGTGCCTCCGGCTACCACCTAGCCCGTGAGATGCTGAGTCATTCTCAGCGGCCACAAGCCTTGTTTATTGCCTCTGACTCTATCGCGATCGGCGTACTGCGCGCGTTGCTGGAACACGGGTTGCAGATCCCGCATGATATCTCGCTGATTAGCGTAAATGATATTCCAACCGCCCGCTTTACCTATCCGCCGCTTTCCACGGTGCGTATCCACTCCGAAATGATGGGGATACAAGGGGTCAACATGTTGGTGGAAAAAGCGCGCGATGGCCGCGCTCTGCCACTGCAAGTGTATGTTCCAACGAAGCTGAAGTTACGCGGCACCACGCGCTAACAGCGCCACTGTCGAACATCAGCAACGCGAAAAAAACCACATGTCAATTGCGCTGCGCGCCTCCTCGCAAGCAGCGCAGATATCACAGCAAGCATCGCCACTTCCCTCGCCACACCTCCTTTTCGCCAGCTTATCTTCTCCCCTTCTTCCCTACCGTTTTTACCCCTTCGATATGTGGATAATTTTTATCCCGATCACAGCCCATGTTCAAAATCTCACCGTTTTCGTGATCGCGTTTAAGTAAAACAACTTTTACTGATTTAATTTAGTAAATTTTTACTAATATGTTTTCCAGAATCCGTACCCGCTTTTACGAATGACATCGGTAAGTGGCCCTAAGTAGCAACGCGAAATGGCCATGCCGAGAGGAGAATAAAACGTGAACAATTGGGAAAACATCCACCGTCTGCATGAGAACCGGATGGCTCCGCGGGCCTACTTCTTTGGCTATGACTGCCCTGAAAAAGCGCAGACGTTCCAGCGTGAACTCAGCCATCGCTTTATGCTGCTGAGCGGCCAATGGTCTTTCCACTATTTCAGCAACCCACTGCTGGTGCCAGATGAGTTTTACTCCGCGCCAATGCGCGATTGGGGCCACATCACCGTGCCAAACATGTGGCAGATGGAAGGCCACGGCGACCTGCAATACACCGACGAAGGGTTCCCGTTCCCAATTGATGTGCCGTTTGTGCCGACCGATAACCCAACCGGCGCTTACCAACGCACCTTCACGCTGGGCGAAGGCTGGAACAATCAACAAACCATCTTGAAATTCGACGGCGTCGAAACCTATTTCGAAATCTACATCAACGGCCAGTATGCTGGCTTTAGCAAAGGCAGCCGCCTGACCGCCGAATTTGATATCTCCGCGCTGGTGCAGCAAGGTGAAAACCTGTTGTCAGTTCGCGTGATGCAATGGGCGGACTCCACCTACATCGAAGACCAAGACATGTGGTGGACTGCCGGCATTTTCCGCGACGTGTATCTGGTGGGTAAAGAGCCGGTGCATGTGCAAGATTTTACCGTGCGCACCGACTTTGCGGCTGATTACCAAAGCGCCACCCTCTCCTGCCATGTTGAGCTGGAAAACCTGCAAACTACCGTCGCGCAAGGCTATAGCCTGGGTTATGCCCTGTATGATGGCGCACAAATTATCGCCGAAGGCTGCTGCGATAACCTGAATATCGACCAGCGCGCCCGTACCACGTTTGCTATCGATGTATTCAATCCGATAGCGTGGAGCGCGGAAAACCCGTACCTGTATCGCCTGATGCTGACGCTGCGCGATGCGCATGGCCAGACCGTGGAAGTGATCCCGCAGCGCGTGGGTTTTCGTGATATCAAGGTGCGCGATGGCCTGTTCTACATCAACAATCACTACGTGATGTTGCACGGGGTGAATCGCCACGATAACGATCACCTCAAAGGTCGCGCCGTGGGCATGGATCGCGTCGAAAAAGACCTGATCCTGATGAAGCAGCACAATATCAACTCGGTACGCACCGCGCACTACCCGAACGATCCGCGTTTTTACGAGCTGTGCGATATCTACGGTCTGTTTGTGATGGCCGAAACCGATGTCGAAACTCACGGCTTTGCCAACGTCGGCGATCTGAGCCGCATCACTGATGATCCAGAGTGGGAAGCGGTGTTCGTTGATCGCGCCGTGCGTCATGTACATGCGCAGAAAAACCATCCTTCCATCATCATGTGGTCACTGGGTAACGAGTCCGGTTATGGCTGTAATATCCGCGCCATGTACCACGCCACCAAAGCGTTGGATGACACCCGTTTGGTGCACTACGAAGAAGATCGTGACGCCGAAGTGGTCGATGTGATCTCCACCATGTACTCGCGCGCCCAGCTGATGAATCACTTCGGCGAGCATCCGCATGCTAAGCCTCGCATTATCTGCGAATACGCCCACGCGATGGGTAATGGCCCTGGCGGCTTAACCGAATACCAAAATGTGTTCTATCGTCACAAACACATCCAAGGTCACTATGTGTGGGAATGGTGCGATCACGGCATCTTCGCCCGTGATGAACAAGGTAACGCCTTCTACAAATACGGTGGCGACTTCGGTGATTACCCGAATAACTACAACTTCTGTATGGATGGCCTGATCTACCCCGATCAAACTCCAAGCCCAGGCCTGAAAGAGTACAAGCAAGTGATTGCGCCGGTGAAAATCCGCGCGTTAGATGCCAGCAATGGCCAGTTTGTGGTAAGCAACAAGTTCTGGTTCTCCACGCTGGATGACTACACCATCACCGCCGAAGTGCGCGCCGAAGGGGAAACGCTCGCCACCCAGCAGTTCAAAGTGCTCGGCCTGCCTGCAGACTCCGAACGCGAAGTGCAACTGACGCTGCCGGCGTTGAATGAGCGGGAAACCTTTATCAACTTCACGGTACGTAAAGATTCACGCACGCCATACTGCGCCGCCAATCACGATATTGCGGTCTATCAATTTAACCTCAAAGCCAATACCGCTTGTGCGCCGCTGTACATCAACCACAACGCGATCGCCTTGCAGCGCAGCGAAGATCGCCTGTCACACACCATCAGCGGTCATAACTTCTGCCTGCGTTTCTCCAAGGTCAACGGCAAGCTGACCTCGTGGCAGGTGAACGGTAAAGAGCTGATCCAGTCAGCACCTAAGCTGAATTTCTTCAAACCGATGATCGATAACCACAAGCAAGAGCATCAAGGTCTGTGGGAGCCTGCGCACTTGCCTATCATGCAAGAGCACTTCCGCCAGATGGACGTGAGCGAGTGTGGTGAGGTCATCAATATCACCACCACCAGCATCATCGCACCACCGGTGTTTGATTTTGGCATGCGCTGCACCTATCGCTACCAGATCAATGCCCAAGGCCAACTGAATGTGGCGCTGAGCGGCGAACGTTATGGCGACTACCCGCACGTCATCCCAGTGATTGGTTTGGATTTAGGCATTCACGCTGACTTTGACCAAGTGACCTACTATGGCCGCGGCCCAGAAGAGAACTATCAAGACAGCTGCCAAGCCAACCTGATTGATGTGTACCAGACCACCGTAGCTGACATGTTCGAGAACTACCCGTTCCCGCAAAACAACGGCAACCGTCAGAACACCCGTTGGGCAGCGCTCACTGACCGCCATGGCAGTGGTTTGCTGGTTAAACCGCAGCAAGAAATCAACTTCAGCGCGTGGTTCTACACCAACCAGAACCTGCACCAGGCCCAGCACACCAACGAGCTGGAAAAGAGCGGATACATCACCCTGAATCTGGACCATCAAGTGATGGGCTTGGGCTCTAACTCGTGGGGCAGCGAAGTGCTCGACTCTTATCGCGTGTACATGGACCGTTTTGCCTACGGCCTGACCCTGATGCCGTTACAAGCCGGTGATTGCAGCGCCACGGCGCTGGCCAAGCATCAGTTTGCTACCGATTTCTTCGCCACTCCATCCGAGTCCACCCCATCCGAGAATGAGGCGTAATTCATGATCGTGTTAGAGAGTTTGGAACAGTTCCAGCAAGTCTACCGCAACGGCCGCAAATGGAACCGCTGCGTAGAAGCCATCAATAACATCGGCAACATCCAAGATGGCGTTATGCACTCCATCGGTGACTCGCTGGTGTACATGGTGCAAGACGGTGTAATCCCAGCGCAGCACTTTGAAGGCAATCGCCGCTACTTCGATGTGCACTACTACTTAGCCGGTCGTGAGCAAGTGGAGTTTGCGCCCAAAGCTAACCTGACCGTACTGGAAGCCTACCGCGACGAGACTGATCGTGAATTTCTGCACGGCCAAGGCGAAACCCGCGAGCTGCGCGAAGGGCAAGTCGTCATCTATGACAATAGCTGTGCTTATCGCTGCGTAAGCGGCGAACAGGTGCGCAAAGTGGTGCTGAAAGTCACCATTGAAGACGGTTACTTCCTGAATAAGTAACAACCCGATGCTTTGTCACTGCTAACACCGAAACAAAAAAGCCGAAAGGTGCAGGACTGTCCCTACCCTGCCACCTGCCCTTTCGGCCCACAATAAAACACAATCCTGGAGATGGATGATGTCTGATACCAAACGGAATACGATAGGTAAGTTCGGGTTACTGTCGCTCACCTTTGCGGCGGTCTTCAGCTTTAACAATGTCATCAACAACAACATCGAAATCGGTCTGGCTTCCGCGCCGATGTTCTTTCTGGCCACCATTTTTTACTTTATTCCGTTTTGCTTGATCATCGCGGAATTTGTGTCATTGAATAAAAACTCCGAAGCCGGTGTGTACGCGTGGGTGAAAAGTTCGCTCGGCGGTCGTTGGGCTTTCATTTCGGCCTACACCTACTGGTTCGTTAACCTGTTCTTCTTCACCTCACTGTTACCGCGCGTAATCGCCTACGCCTCATATGCGTTTTTGGGCTACGAATACATCCTCACACCGCTGGCAACCACCGGTCTGAGCATGATTTTGTTCGCCTTTGCCACCTATGTGTCGACCAATGGCGCTAAGATGCTGGGCCCTATCACCTCGGTGACCTCCTCCCTGATGCTGCTGCTGACGATGTCCTACATTCTGTTAGCGGGCGCGGCGTTAATCGGTGGCGTACAACCGGCTGACCCGATTACAGTGGATGCCATGATCCCGGATTTCAGCTGGGCATTCTTGGGTATTACCACCTGGATCTTTATGGCTGCGGGTGGCGCGGAATCGGTTGCGGTATATGTAAATGACGTGAAAGGCGGCTCCAAGTCTTTCGTGAAAGTGATCATCATTGCCGGTATCTTCATCGGCGCGCTGTACTCCATCGCCTCTTTGCTGATCAACGTGTTTGTGCCAAGTGATACCCTGAAATACACCGGCGGCTCTGTGCAAGTGTTCGAAGGTCTGGCGTCTTACTTTGGGCTGCCTGCGGTATTGATGAACCGTTTTGTCGGTCTGGTATCCTTCACCGCCATGTTCGGCTCACTGCTGATGTGGACTGCGACCCCAGTGAAAATCTTCTTCTCTGAAATCCCTGAAGGCATTTTTGGTAAGAAGACCGTTGAGCTGAACGAAAATGGCGTACCGGCACGCGCAGCGTGGATCCAATACCTGATTGTGCTGCCACTGATGCTGATCCCAACCATGGGCTCAAACACCGCGCAAGACCTGATGAACACCGTGATCAACATGACCGCTGCGGCCTCCATGCTGCCACCGCTGTTCATCATGCTGGCGTACCTGAACCTGCGCTTGAAACTGGATCACCTGCCACGTGATTTCAAAATGGGCTCACGTACCACCGGTATTGCGGTAGTTTCAGTACTGATGATGATTTTTGCGGTGGGCTTCTTGGCGTCCACCTTCCCAACCGGCGCGGACATCATGACCATCATCTTCTACAACGTAGGCGGGATTGTGATTTTCTTGGGCTTTGCTTGGTGGAAATACAACAAATACGAAGCCTCACTGACAGAGGAAGCGCGAGCAAAAGAAGCGCAGCCAACCACTCAGGTTTCAACCCAAGCCTCGTAATGCAACAGAACATGGCGTAAAAGCCAGCGCGAATACCAATCCGAAACTCGTTAGGAGTTTCGGATTTTTTTATTGTTCGTCAGCGTTGCCGTTATGGCTAAACGGCAAACGCGCATCATGCGCGGTTTTGGCCTGCTGCGCTTTCAACCAGCGTGCCGGACTCATTCCTATCGCGCGCACAAACGCACGCGAAAACGCCGTCTGACTGCTATAGCCGTTACTCAGCGCCACCGCTACCACCGACTGGCCTTGCAGCAGCTGCTGACAGGCCTGCGTCATACGCAGTTGGGTTAAATACGCCAAAGGGGATTGGCCGATAAGACGCTGAAAATGCTCGGCAAAGCGCGCCCGTGACATCCCCGCCCCTTGCGCTAACGAGGCAACCGTCCACGGCTCATCTTTACGCTCATGCATGAGCAACATGGCTTTGGCCAGTTTGCTATCCGACAGCGCCGCCAGCATCCCGTGCTGACACAAGCCCTGCGCCACGATATAGCGCAGCAATAAGATGATCAGCATCTCGAGCAGTCGCGACAACATTGATGTTTGCCCATAGCGCGCCGCAAAGGCCTCATCAAATAGCATCGCGAGCACCGGCTCCAGTAAGGCGACCTCACTGAGCGGTAACACCAGCACCTCCGGCAGTGCTTGCTGTAAGGGGGAGTCCGTATTTGGCCCTAATGAGAAACTGGCGCACACCAGATCGCATCCCGCCAGTTGCTGCGGCTCAAGGCGATGGGCGCGACCTTTGGGAAACATCACCAGCGTCGGCGTTGTCAACTGCCAACGCCCACCGGTCTCATCCGACAACACCAGCTCACCGCGCCGCAGCAAGTGCAAGTGCCCACCATCAGGGTAATCACGGCTTTCCGAACGCTCGCATAAGTTACCGGCAAAAAACAGGTGCGTTTGTGGCGCTGACTGACTCAGCAGGCGTGACAATAAATCCATTTTGAGACGACCGGTATATTTTAAAAGACGCATGGTAACAAACCCGCTTCGCAACTCAAGCAGACTCAAGCTCTGAAAAGGTAAGCCCAGGTAACGTCAGTATTTCTGACATAACGGATTAATCACTCAGGGCTCATGACCCATTGAGGAGGCGCAATGTCACACTGCAATAAATTATCGCAATACAATAAAGGTTATCTACTCGCGCTAGTGGGGGTCGTACTCACCTTGGTGTGGATCGGTATTTTTAAGTTCACCCCAACCGAAGCGCAGGCCATTAAACCGTTGGTGGCCAGCCACCCGCTAATGAGCTGGATGTATCACTTTGCCTCTGAACAAGCCGTATCCAACCTGATAGGTACGCTGGAGATCCTAACCGCCGTTGGCCTAGTGGTGGGGTTATGGAAACCGGTGATTGGTTACTGGAGCGGCTGGGCAGCAACCATCACGTTTTTAGTGACTCTCAGCTTTTTATTCACCTTACCGGGGGCATGGAAAGTGGTCGATGGTGTTCTCACCACCGAGTTTTTCATCTTTAAAGATTTGGTGTTCTTGGGCGTGGCGATACAAACCATCACATTACACCGCCGCACTCAGCACACGTGTACTGCCGCGCTAAACCCACAATAAGCATAAGACGCGGAGTCTTCGCTATCGCCAATACGCAGACTCCGCGCCACCTGTTGTTAACTCGCGATAAGCAAATGGCTAACGCCATAAGAGGCCCCGTTTATGACACGACAGCGAAGTTTACTCTATCTATTACTGGCAGTATTTTTCGCCTCGGGCGCCGCAAAATTGCTTGGCTTGCCCTTTGAAATTGCGGCCTTTAACCGCTGGGGTTATCCGCACGAATTAATGTATGTGATTGGTGCACTCGAAGTGGCGGGCGCGTTAGGTTTGCTGCTTGCCATCACCCGCCGCGCTGCCTGTTGGGGATTAAGCGCCCTTATGCTCGGCGCTTGCGCGACCCACATCGCGCATGCGGAATACAGCATGTTAGTCGTCGCGCTCGCACTACTATTCAGTCTGTTCGCTGTGCAACAACCGATACCGCTCTTAGCCAACAAAAAAGCCGGTCAGAGTCTCTGACCGGCTTTTTATGAACCGCTATGGATAAAAACGCTTACTCGGCAGAATTCAGCTTCGATTTTGTTGGCTCAGAGGGTGTCGGCTTAGCGGGAGCGCGCAGCACCGCTAAGCCGCCAAAGGCAAACACAATCGCCAACAACGGATTGATCAGATTCAAAAAGGTATACGGCGCATAATCGAATGCCGACACCCCCAACACTCCGCCCATGAAGGCGCCAGCGGTGGTCCACGGGATCAACGGCCCAGTTAAGGTCGCCCCCTCTTCCAATGTGCGACTAAGCATGGCCGGCTGCAAACCGCGCTGGGCAAACTCTTGGCGAAAAAGATTACCGTTCACGATAATCGACAGATACACCTCGCCCATCAAGCCATTGGTGACAAAGCACGCGCCAATCACCAACGCCACCAGCGAGCCCAGCCGTTTCACCTGCTGCAATAATCCCTGCATGGCCACCCGCAAATAGCCCAACTCATCCAATAGTGCGCCCAAACACAGCGCCATAAATGACAGCGCAAAGGTGCCCATCATATTGATAATGCCACCGCGATTGAGCAGCGTATCCAGCGTTGCCACACCACTGTGGCTGACATAGCCACTATTCATGGCATTGAGCGCACTGGCCACCGAGTCACCTTGCCCCACCACACTGCACAGTACGCCCAGTAAGGCGCCGCCCATCAGCGCAATCAAGGCTGGCACCCGCAACACACTCATCAGCAACACCGCCACAATCGGCAGCAACAACCATGGGCTAATCACAAAATGCTGTTGCAGCGCCTGCAACAATTCGCTGACCTGCGTACTGCTGGCGCTTTGCGCCAGATGGTAATGCCGCCCGACCGCATAAAATGCGACCAGACTGAGCAAATAAGAAGGCACCGTGGTGAGTAACATCGAACGGATATGCGCAAATAAATCGGCACCGGTGGCGGCAGCGGCCAGATTGGTGGTATCCGAAAGCGGAGAGAGTTTGTCGCCAAAAAACGCACCCGAAACGACCATGCCTGCGGTGATGGGCGCGGGGATCCCCAGCACTTGCCCCATCGCCATAAACGCCACCCCCATGGTGCCGGCGGTGCCCCATGACGTACCGGTCGCCAGCGAGACTACGCTACAAACCAGCAAACCGGCCGGTAAAAAGAAGGCCGGACTTAAAATCTGTAAACCATAGAAAATCAGGGTTTGGATGATCCCGCCTTGGATCCAACTGCCGATCAATGCACCAATCAGGATAAAAATACACAGCGCGGGAAATGCGCGCACGATCCCGCTGCGCATTTTGTCCATGATCAGCGTAAAGCGCCAACCATCGAGCATCGCAATCAGCACCGTGAAGGTTAACGCCAGCAGCAACAGGATCTTAATATCCACCTGATACGGCATACCAGCGGCCAGCGTTGCGATGATCAAAACCAGAATGGAGTAAGCCGCGGTTTTACTCGGCTGGGTTGTCGATGAAGCGTTCGATGGGGTTGAAGACATAACCATCCCAGATTATTAGCGTAGTTTGCTTCGAGTATAAGCACTGCGTTAGCAGACAAACACCGCTAAAGTATAAGGATATACTACTTACTGTCGTTTTATCCCCCAAGTTGCCGACGTTACGCTCCGAGTAAACCACCACTCGGCAGCCTTAGTTGAGCGTCTGCACATATTGGCGTGGCGTTAAACCAAATTGCTGGCGAAAACGTGAGGAAAAACGCGCCGCCGACTGATAACCGCACGCCACTGCGACCTCAGTTTGGCTATGCGCCTGCTGTAGCAAACCCAACGCATAGCCCATACGCACCTCCGTCAGCACTTGACGGAAGGTCGTGCCTTCGGCGGCCAACCGGCGGATCAAGGTTGCGCGGCTCATGGCAAAATGCGCGGCCACCGTTTCAATCCGGTGCTCATCCCCCGGATTCACTCCCAGATAGGTCACCAAACGCTCGCGTACTGAATCGACACGCGTTGGAAACAATTGCGACAACGCACCTGCCGCGTGCAACTCGGCATACAGCGCCTGTAGCAGACAAGCTTGTGTGGCCGGAGCCAGATTTTGCTTAGGCATCTGCCAGAGTAAATCAAAGCAATAGGCTAACTGCGCCGTCACGGCCACTCGCGGCGCATCAAGCGCCGAGGGTGCGTCCGTCAACCACTCCGCGGGCGGCGCAGCATGCAAGGCCAGCATCCGCGAATAAAACTGGCCCGCCTGCGGCATGTTGACGAAGGTTAAATACTGACTGGCGGGGATCAGCAGCCAATGATCAGAGGCAAAACTCAAGGTTTGGTCATGCCACCACAACTGCTTTTCCCCCTGCGTCACCCAGATGATTGCCGGTGTCCCAATCAGCACATTATGCAAAGGTTGTTTACGTACCCCTTTGAATTCCGAGGCTTGGATCAGTGTCCGGCGCATCATCATCACTCCGCGGCACACAAGAGGGTGCCCAATCAGTTATTCATTTACATAAGTGGCGGTCAGGGTGGCTTTACCTAACGCCGAGCTGTTCAGCATAAAGCCCACTAACGCATTAGACGCGTTTTCCGGCAATTCCAATTTTTCCGTTGGCAACGCCCAAACCGTAAACTCATAGCGGTGCATGCCCTCGCCTTTTGGTGGGCACGCGCCACCGTAACCGACAAAGCCATAATCGTTACGCATTTCCCGCGCGCCTTTAATGTGCCCAGAAGCGCCGCGCGCTAACGCATGCTGCGTCGCCGGAATATCTACCGCCACCCAGTGCCACCAGCCGCTGCCGGTTGGTGCATCCGGATCGTGCGCAGTGATCGCAAAACTGCGCGTACCGGCAGGCGCATCACGCCAAGTCAGCTGCGGTGATTGGTTTTCACCGTTACAGCCCATCCCGTTGAAAGCAAAGGTCTCTGCCATCCGAGAGCCTTCTTGAATATCGCTACTGTTCAAGGTCATGGCGGAAGCACCAAAAGAGACCGCGGCCATTAATGTGAGTAAGGAAACTGCTTTCATGATGATTCTCCGTTATCAGTTAACGAAGCTCAGTCTAGCGTTCCGGCCTGCGAAAAAAGTAACACAACAGCTCAATGAATGCGATAAATCGCCATCAGTGAGCCGATGCGTTATTTTTTAAATGGGAGGGATCGAGCAAAAGATAACGCCCAAAACGCCGAAAGCCGGTCAACCGACCTTCGGCGCCTGAAAAAATACCGCCAATGAGTATACAAACACGCGTCATCAATACTCTTTAAACGCCAACTCCAAACGCGCTAGCATCGGCTTAAAGAGATAACTCATCAAGGTACGTTCACCTGTTTTAATGGTCACACTGGCCGGCATACCGGCTTTAATTTTGTAATCGCCCAGCAAATGTTGACCTTCTGGCGAGATTTGCACTTCCGCCAAGTAATACGGTTGTTGGGTCAGTTCATCCGTCAAGCGGTCAGCCGACACCGTCAACACCTGCGCCGGAATAGACGGCAGCAAGGCATGGTTGAGCGCAGGAAACAGTACATCGACGGTCAAACCCGGGACCAATTTATCGATGGCATGCACCGGCACTTTAGCATCAATTTGCAGCGGCTGATCGGCAGCCACAATATCCATCAAATGCTCCCCAGGCTGGATCACCCCGCCCACGGTGCTGACTTTCACATCCAGCACAATACCGTCGGTGGGTGAGCGGATCTCGGTGTTGTCCAACTCATGTTTGGTCGACACCAATTCATCCTCGAGCATCGCAATCTCTTTTTGTTTTAAGGTCAGCTCCGATTCCACTTCACGAATATATTCATGATGTACCTGATAGGCCTTAATTTTCAGCTCGTTATGTTGGGATTTGAGCTTGGCGATATTCAAAATATCTTCTGACACACTGCCCGATATTTCCGCAGCCTCGCGCTCTAACACCAGCAACTGTGCTTTAGGGTAGTATTTCTTCTCACTCAACGCGCGCACCGCACCCAGTTCTTTATTGATCAAACTGAATTGATGCTCACGATACCCTTTGATTTTATTGAGGTTATCAATTTGCCCTTGCAAACCATCGAGCGTCTCTTGGATCATCGACAGCTCACCCTGCACCGTTTGGCGCCGCGTATCGAACAATTTGGCCTGCAAACGGCGAATCTCCGCTAGCCGCTTATAACCGGAGTATTGCTGCGTTAGCGCATCACTGAATGGGATCTGCGCTAACCCATCACGCTCGGCTAATAGCCGATCTTCAATGCTTTTTGCCAGCACATACTGCGCCACCAAGGCGCTGTAACGCATGTCGAGCTGGGTTTTATCTAAGCGCAGTAAGACCTGATCTTTTTTAACCGCCTCCCCCTCACCGATGAAAATATCGGTAACGCGCCCACCACTTAAATGCTGAATGGTTTTGCGATTACTGGAAACCGTCACCGTGCCATCGGCCACGACGCCCGCATCCAGCGGCGCCAGCGCCGACCACAGCACAAAGCCCCCAACGCCGAGCACTATCACGATAATGCCACGCCACAGCGGCGCCCAAATATTGGTATCCACTGGGCCAGTCGTTTTCGGATTACCCTTTTTCATACTCAGGCCTCCCGCTGCTGTTCGTTGCCGGCGCTCGCGCTGGCGACCGGCTTGAGAATATTGGCCTGCCGCAAATTAGCGAACACCTGATCGCGCGGACCAAACTCCTGCACCGCGCCTTCGCGCAGTAACAGCACTTTATCGACTACCCCCAACAGTGTCGGGCGATGCGAGATAATCACCGTGGTTTGCCCTTGTGAGCGCAAGGTCTTGATGGCGTTGATCAGCGCAAACTCCCCTGCGTCATCCAAATTGGCATTCGGCTCATCGAGCACAATAAAAGCAGGGTTGTTATACACCGCGCGTGCCAAGCCAATGCGCTGACGCTGGCCGCCCGAAAGCTGGTGGCCACCGGCCCCGAGTAAGGTGTCATAGCCGTGCGGCATGCGCAAAATCATCTCATGCACCCCCGCCAATTGCGCCGCAGCGACCACCAATTCGCTGTCAGTGTGGCCAAAACGGGCAATGTTCTGCGCGATCGAGCCATCAAACAGCTCCACATCTTGTGGCAAGTAGCCGATAGAGGGCCCGAGCAGCGCTTTGTCCCACTGACAAATATCCGCACCATCGATACGCACTTTGCCCGACAGCGGAGTCCAGACTCCCACCAACAATTTGGCCAGCGATGTTTTCCCCGAGGCCGATGGCCCAATAATCCCCAACACTTCACCCGGCTCTAAGTTGAGCGAGATATTACGCAGCGATGGCGTATGCTGACCGGGAGGCGCAGCAAACAACCCTTCCACGCTGATTTGACCTTTTGGGCGCGGCAGCGTCAGCACCTCTTTGGGCTGCGGGTACTCTTGCAACAAGCTGGACAATTGCTGCCAAGCACTACGAAACTGGATGAACTGCTTCCAGCTACCAATAATTTGTTCTACCGGATTCAACGCCCGCCCTAAAATGATTGAGGCGGCAATCATTAAGCCCGGCGTGATATAGCCGCCAATCACCAGTAATGCCCCGGCGCCTAATGCCACTGACTGCAACAAGATCCGCACGAACCGGCTGATACTGCTAAGGCTGGCCGTTTTATCCGCGGCTTGGGTTTGCAGTAACAGCACTTTATTGTGTTGCTCCAGCCAGTGATGACGCAGCGCCGACAACATCCCCATCGCTTCAATTGCGTCGGAGTTTTGTAATTGCTTATTGAGTTTGCCCGCATTGTTAATGGTCAAGGCGTGCGCTTGCTGGATAGGCCGTTTAGTCACCAGCTCGGAGATAAGCGTCAAGGTAAAGAGAATAGCAATCCCACCGGCAGTCAAATAACCGAGCAGCGGATGCACAATAAATGCAATCAGCAGGTAAATAGGCGTCCACGGAATATCCAACAGGGCAAACAGGCTGTTACCACTGAGGAATTGCCGGATTTGCGCCAACTCGGCCAACGCTTGCGCCGGATTGTTATCACCGGTGGCAATTTTGCGTTTGAAGGCCGCACTGAACACCAACTGATTCAAATTCACATCTAAGCGATTCCCGAGCCGGATCATCACACTGGCACGGGCCGATTCAATCATGGCAATCAGGATATACAACCCAACCACCAGCAAGGTGAGCATCAGCAAGGTGGTGGTGTTCTTGCTGACCAGCACCCGATCGTAGACTTGCAACATGTAAATAGCCGGCGCCAACATCAGCAGGTTTATCACACAGCTGAACACCAACAGCAGAACAAAAGCGGGCTTAGTCCCCTTCAGAGCCTCTTTGAGCTCAGTCGGTGTATGCTGTCGCGACATGCTGTTCTCCTCAAAAAGTCAGAGATCCAGCCCGTTGAGCAACACTCAACGGGCTGGTTGGCTAGAGACAGACTCAGATCAAGGTTGTTCCACTGGTATTGATGACCGGAGGCGCTGGGATCTCCAGAATAAAGTCATCAATGGAGATCGTGGTAGAATTAACCCCCACCAGTGTGATGCTATTACTGCCGATGTTAATCAGCGCATCACCACCATTAGCGGCAATCCCAACACTGCTGGCAAAGTTACCTGCATTGATCCCCAGCAGGCTGATATCGAGATAATCCTGACGCCCCACGGGATTACTGTCGAAGCCCGCAATAGTGTCACGACCAAATCCAGCGCCAAACTGGAAGATATCGCTACCGGCATTACCGTCCATCAGGTCGTTACCCGCGCCGCCGACCAATATGTCGTCACCGGCACCGCCCAGTAAGGTATCCGCACCCGCACCGCCGACGAGGGTGTCATTACCACTGCCCCCTTGCAGGTTATCGACGCCATCGCCGCCATCCAGCAAGTCATTACCGTTTCCGCCGAGCAACCGGTCATTACCGCCTAAGCCGAACAACGCATCGTTACCCGCGCCACCGGTGAGGGTGTTGGCCAGCCCGTTACCGGTCCCGCTAAAATCGCCAAGACCGGAGAACACCAGCTGCTCGACATTGTCGGTCAGGACATAGCTGCCAAGGGTGGTTTGCACGACGTCAGTGCCGCCATTGAGCGCTTCAGTGACCAGATCGCCAACGTGATCGACCAGATAGGTATCGTCACCGCTGCCGCCCGCCATCGCGTCTGCGCCCAGTCCACCATCCAAACGATCGTTACCGGCATCGCCTTGCAAGGTATCTTGGCCATCACCGCCATTTAGGGTGTCATTACCCGCGCCCCCCACCAGCAAATCGTCACCGGCCAAACCGTTCAGTACATCATTGCTGCCTTCACCGCGCAGAATATCGCTCCATGCGGTACCGGTCAGGGTATTGGCTAAGTTGTTACCGACTAGCAGATCGCCCACCGGTTGGGTCGGCGCTGAGGTCAGCACCACCGGTGCGTTCCCTTCATCATCGACCACCGTCACCACCACTTGCAGCTGGCTGCCCACCGCGGACTGCCCTGGCGTGAAAGTCGCCGATGTAGCACCGAGAATATCGACAAAGCCATTCACGGTACTCATTTGCCACTGGTAGCTGAAATTCCCTCCGGTTAAACCATCCGCATCGGCAATGCCGCTGACCACGGCGGTCAGCATCAGGCTTTCGGTTGGGGTCAGATCATTAATCAGTGGCGTACCGGTAGTGGCCTGATCTTTAGGCAGAACGGCGCTGGTTTGCCCTGATGTCAGGGTTTCGGCATCGCCCATCCGGTCAGTGAAGCTAGCCACCACCCGCAGCGGCGCCCCCAATACAGCATCGACCACGGTAAATTCCGTTCCGACGCCTTGATTTTGCCATTCACCGGCAATCAAGGCCTGCCAGGTCAAGGTAATCACCGCGGCCGCCGCAATCCCGTTACCATCTTGCAAATTGGTCAGATTGACGCGTAGCACATCACCTACTGCCGGTGATGGATTATCAATGGTGAGGTTACCGGTTGCCGCTTGCGCGGTGATCCAGAGCTGTTCACCGTTGCCAAACTCCATTTTTTCCATGTTGAGCAAGCGGTCAGTGCCATCATTGAGACCCAGCGCGGCATCCGGTGTCGCATGCTCAACCCGGACACTGCCATCTGCCATGCGAGTGAATTGATAGTTGGTGCTGAGATCGCGGTATACCGCGATATCCGTTTCACCGCTCGCTCCGTCATGCAAAATCTCACGCACGATAGACAACTGATGTGGCTTGAGCGTACCGGCCAGCATGAACGATTTCAGCTCATTCATACTGTCAGCACTGGTAATGCTCGGAAAGCCGCTGACGGCAATACGCACATTCAGCCAAGCATCGCCATCGATGATGTCATTGCCCGCTTTACCGGTAATGCGATCGCTGCCGCCACCGCCGAGCAAGATATCGCTGCCGTCATCGGGGTTGAACAGTACTGCATCAGCATTAGCCGCAGGTGTCACACCGAGAATAGCTTGCAAGCCACTGATCCGATCGGCGCCGGCTTGGGTCAAGTTATTGGATAACGGTACCCCCTGCACCGGTGCGGTACCCAATGGCCGATCAGTGCCAGTCAGCACATCGTTGTGGCTCCAGCCCGACAATCCCTCGACCAAGTCAAAGCGGTCACGCAGAATAAAGTCTGGCTGATTGACGAAAATCGGAATGCCCAAGTCAGAGTTCGCAGCATTCGGATCGCCTTTGTGAATGGCCCAGTCAAAACCGGCCATACCGTTATTGCGCTGAATGCCGACACCTTGGAACATGATGTCATCACCGGCTTCGGCATCATAATCGGTATCGTTACCTTGACCGTTCAACACATCGTGACCAATGATGGTGCTGTTAAAGAACAACTCCGAGTTTTCACCGGCTAAGGTGTCGAAGCCGTCGCCGCCCTCCATCCAGTCATCACCTTCGTTACCCAGCAGCAGATCGCCGCCGGAGCCACCCAGCACAAAGTCATTATCGCGTCCGGCAAACACTTCCTGAGCATCTTCGCCTACCACCACAAAGTCGCTGCCGCTACCGCCGAACACCAGATCGTTACCGTTGCCAGAGAAGATGACATCATGACCAGCATCGCCGTGCAGGAAATCCGCCCCGCCGACCGGGGTACCAGTATCAGTGATGATGTCATTGCCATCGCCACCATGCACCACGTCGGCCTCATCACCGCCGTCGAGGCGATCATCGCCACCATCGCCCCACAGGCTGTCAATGCCCTCGCCGCCAATCAGAGTATCGTTACCCGCCGAGCCGCCCAGCACCACATGCCCTTGTCCGGTATATTTCAGGTAAGCGCCATCCGCGGCCCCATCGCCGTTAACATCCGTGGTGGCCGCACGACGAACCAACAGAGGGAACAGCAGATCTTTGAGGGCATTACCCCAAGTGGGATCGGCTTCGGTTTGCAACGCCCGATTGACCTCAAAAATGTGATCCGGTGTCTGGAACAGGTGCGCAGGCAAGTGCGACGAGCCATCTTGGCCCAGATCGCTGTTGCGCATGACCAAAGCCGTAAAGGAGTTGGCCTCCAGCTCATTGAGCAAGTTCAAGCCCTGCGTCCGGCTCAGGTAGTAGAAGCGATCGCCGTCTTGCAGCATTTCCATCTGGGTTTCAAACACAAAGTTGAAGGTCGACCCCAACATGCCGCCAAATTGATTTTTCCGCTCCGCCAGCCCACCAATCCAGAAATCGACCATATTCAGGCCTGATTCACGGCTCGCCCACTCTCCGGTGCTGTTGAAAAAATCAACCGCATCGGCCGGCGGTGCCGATACCCCATCACCAAACAGTAAGAAATTAACCGCGTCGCGCTTACCTTCTAAGGTGGTGGCATTGAGGATCAACTCATGTTGGCCATAGGCGGCGATAAAGTTGATGATGGAAGCGGGATTTTTCAAGAACGACGCAAAATCGGCCCAACTGCTGTACGGACGCAATTGGCTGTTACCGGTTAGCTCGAAAAATTGCTCACGGGCCTGATTCAGTGTTGGCATGGCCGTATCGCGACCACGAGCTATATTAAGCGCGCCCAAATCCAGCGGTAATCCCACCAAATTATTGCGCAGCGCCTCGGTAATAAACTCGTCAATTTCATTACCGACTTGCCGTGACATACCGCGCACAATCGCCCCGATCGCCTGCTCATCGGTCACGGTCGCGCCATTAAGCTGATTGAACGCCACCGGATTGAGGAACGCTTGAATCAGCCCAATATCATCGCTTTGCATCGCCATGTCGGTACGAGCGACCGTTTCCGTCAGCATCGAGTGACCAAAGCGGTACACCACATGGGCAAATTCAGCAAAAATAGCCGGATTAATATCGGCGCTGTTCGAGAACACAAACGGGTCTACCGCCGGTTGTACGGTACGGGCAAACTCTTCAAACGCCAGATGCTGGTATTGCATCTCGGTGGCAAAACGCCCAGCTTGGAACAGATATTCGCCGTTCCATTGCAAGGTGCTAGGGTCCGCCGGGATCTCTGTGATCTGGTGATTTGGCAGCAACCACTGGTTAATCAAATTGACATCATTACTTTGCAGGAGGGTGGTTTTGTACTGCTCCACCAGCCGATTATGCTCGCCGTGGAAGACCGCATGCACCGCCGTTAAACCAATGTTTTCGTTACCCCGACCATCACCGGTAATAAAATGGCGTGCCAGCAACTCATCATCGTAGGTGCCGGGAGCTTGCTCACCGCCAATCACATCATCGGCATCGGCCACCAACCCCGCTTTCGGCACCGCGCTATGGGCAATATCATCTAAAAACGCATGTCCTGTACGCAGCGTATCTGCCGGTAACAAGCCACCGTTGGCCTCCACCAGCCCAGAGACCGTCACGATCTGTACTTTGCCGTTTTCGCTCAACAGCAAGTTGCCGTAGCGGTCAGTGGCCAGTAACGGCACATTAAAAATATCCTGATCGGTCAGCGTAATGCCGAGCAGTAACTGCGCTTGCGCTTTCACATCGGCCCACGTGGCCAATCCACCATTGGCACCACCCAGCAGATGACCAGTAGGCTCAGGTTTGCCATCCACCACGGTAAACTCACGCAGGAAAATTTGATGCGAAGGATGGGAGGTGTAGGTCTGGTTTTGGTCAATAAACGGGGTGGTTAGGTTTTTGGTTTCATGGTTGGCATCCACTTCGGCGCGGGTTAATACCATAAAATTGGTATTCGAGCCTGCCACATACAAAGGATCATCCGGCTGTAGGGGAATAAAAACAATGCCGTTGCCGCCTTTGGGGATCAGATCCAAACCGTGGTCGAAGAATTGCCCAAACAGCGTCATCCAGCCGTTAAAGGCAGGCGACAAACCAATATCCGGCGACAAGTTGGGGATAGACAAACTGCCATTGCCTGAAATCGTACCGCCACCGGGCGCCTCTGCCAGCGTGTTATACGCATCCAGCGCAGCGGGGTTGGATGCAGTTTGGTCGGAAATCAAGTTACTGATGATGCGCGGATCGGCGTCAATCACCATCCCGCCCAGCTGGGTGTAGCTGGTCATCGCATCGGCGTTTTGCCAGTTTAGTGCGGTGAGCCGCGGCATGGTCTGATCGGCTGAGCCAAACAACTCTTGCCCCGGTAACAGGTTATTCCACGACCCATCCACGGTACGAATGCCATACGGCAACAGTGGGCTGGTGACTAACTCGCGTAATACATCGCCATTAACACTGCCATCACTGTTGGTGGCAGCCTCGGATATCTTGATTTGCTGCAGAATAAACGCCAGATCATGCAGCGTAACGGTAAAATCATACTGTGAGGCCATGCGTCATTACCTTTTCACTTCAATGATTTACTCCCATTCACTCCCCGTTGGTTTACGCACAGGAAAGGAATGACCCGAATCATGCCGAGTTAATTGCATGATTAATATGGGCTTTAATTCCATTTGATATGGCCCACGACGATATACTGATGCAAAAGTACTAGGTGTAACCTCGCTCGCCTTCACCGCAAGGAATGAAAGAAAATACAAGGTTTTCCTGCACTAACCGGACTTACATGGTGTCGTTTTTATTAGCTGTTGAATGGACGATTCTTTTTAGGCCATACAGCTAATCATGGTTGGCCCTATCCATTCTTCAATCATGCTTTTTTATGAATTAAAAAAAACGGTCTTAATACTTTTGCATATCGTCCTAAGCGTGGTCTTTACGCCTATACATCAAGCCGTCCGCCTTAAGCGTGCAACAAACGTAGGCGCAATGGGGCTTCTGGCGGTGAAATCAGGCAGGTTATCTCAACTAAGCAAGCCCAAAAACCACAGCGCAAAACCACTCCAGAAAGAAAATTAAAGAGAAGAGAAGAGAAACATGACGCAGGGATCAGCAGCACAAAGCGTCGCGCCGCCAATGCGGCACGCAAGATGAGCAACGAGACATTAAGAGAAAAGAGAGAAAGGATATGGAGACAATAAAATTCGCAGGGAAATAACGGGCTAACGCTGCCGTTACGACAAATAGCCCCGTAATTCACGCCAATCAGCGGCAAAGCGCTGACGTAAGAAAAAGACATGCAGCGCCACTCGCTGCCGGCGTAGCCAGCCACCGCCAGTGACATACTGCCGATAATGACAAATATCCTGCCACAGCAGCTGCGGTTCAAACCCCACCCACACGCTCGGCACCGGCGCTAACGCATTGGCATAGCATACCGGCGCGACCCACTCAAAAAAGAGCTGCTCAACCTGTCCCGTCGGGAAAGCACGCGCTTGGGCGGCGATGGCGTGGTAATCCGCCACATTATCGACAAAAATATCTGACAAGGCTTCACACAGGTGCTGTACCTGCGCAATAGATGCCTCAACCGGCATGCCTGTATTCATCATAATTCTGACACTCTCCACATCCCTATTCGCAGCCCCCCTATTTGCAGAAACATTGAGTTTACTGGCTAGGGTTGGGTATATTCTTGCAACTCCTTAATGCGCTGCTCAGCGCGTGAACGCATACACCCTAAGTACATTGCATTACGAATGGTGCCTTGTGACCAGAAGGTATACACCGCCTGACAATCTTTTTCGCGAAAACTGATCCAAGCCCGCTGCGCAGCAATAAACTGCTGTTTCATCTGCGCAGGGCTATCGGGCTGCGCACTTTCAGCACTGATTTGCGCCAGCACCTCACGATAAACCTGATTTAATTGCGCTTCCGTCTGCTCCTGCTGCTTTTGCAGGCAAGCATTAATTTCCAGCGTATTGGCCGCATTACCACAATCTTGCTCAGGTGTTGATGCAGCGGCTGACGCCCCGTGCGCCACAGGCATCACCGCCATCCCTGCCAACAGTAGGCTCGCCGTGAGCCATGCACGCGCTCGCATAAACACCGAGCGCCTTGCAACAGCGCGCAGCACTAATGTATTACAATACAACATAATCCCTCCAAGGATATGTGACCCCAACAACACTGCCAGCATCAACGCTTTGATGCCGCTTGATGCCATAGCCATGGCGATCAGCTTAGCGCGATCAGTGTCAACGAAAAAGCATCAGCTAAAAAGAGCCATCTAACCACCGGTGTCAAACCGGCACGGCTCACCAAACAGCAAGATGCGAAGGCATTGAATAACCACGAGCGAACCGCCACAATGGCCGCCGATTCGCAGCGATGGTGAGATGCGGTGCGGCTGCTTATATTAGGCACTGAATTTCGGTGCTCTTATATTAGTGCACGGGTATTAGCACGTACCGATATTGCCCCCACAACATGACGATGGAGCCTCATGGATCGGTTAACCGCACTGCAGGTATTTATTGCCGTCGTAGAGCAAGGCAGTTTAAGCGCCGGCGCTGAACGACTGGATATGTCACGCGCGATGGTCACTCGCTATCTGGCCGAGTTGGAACGTTGGATGGGTGCACGCCTGTTACACCGAACGACGCGGCGCCAAAGCCTGACTACCGCCGGCGAAGAAGCCTTGCGCTATGCTCGGCAGATGGTCGCGTTATCGGACTCCTTAGAGCAAGTGGGTCAACATGCCAACTCCGCACCGCGTGGGCAACTGCGCGTCACTTGTAGCTATTCGCTGGGGCAGCATTTTCTGATCCCCGCTGTCAGCGCCTATCAAGCGCAATGGCCGGAGGTTTCGGTCGATATCCTGCTGCAAGATAAAGCCGTTAATCTAGTGGAAGAGCGTATCGATGTGGCGCTGCGCATCACAGCCGAGCTCGATCCTAATTTGGTGGCTCGTCGGCTCGGGGTGTGTCGCTCGGTCGTTTGTGCTAGCCCCGATTACTTACGTCGCCAAGGCACGCCGCTTTCTCCGCCGGCACTAACACAGCACAATTGTTTGACTTACACCTACTTTGGCAAAAGTGTGTGGGAATTTAGCGGCCTTGATGGGCCGTGCAGCGTTGCCGTCAGTGGCAACTTAAGTTGCAATATCTCAACGCTGTTGCTGGATGCAGCCGTGCTAGGCAGTGGGATCAGCTTGCAACCGCTGGTCAGTGCTGCGCCTTATCTGGCGAACGGTCAACTCACCGCCTTGCTCACCACATGGGAGCCCAAACAGCTGGATGTGTATGCGGTCTACAGTACCCGCAAGCAGATGTCGCCGTTGCTACGTCACTTTCTCGATTTCTTATATCAAAGCATGGCCGACGATCCACTCTGGCAAGCCGCTAACGGACATTGACCTTCATGACGCAGCATAGGCCATAACTATAACCCATAACTAAAGACATAAAACTGAGCGCTGAACGATACTAATCAGCCAACCGATTCACCACCAAAACCAGCGCGGCACTCACAACAACTCATTAAGTGCCACGCTCAGTTAATCGACTGGTTTATCCAACTTATTGCCAGAACCGACAGACTTAGCCGCGGCGTAATTTCACATCCGCCAACAGCGCTTGCATTTGATCAGTGATCAGCTGCTGGATGCGCTGATCTTGCAAATTACCGTCACCGTCAAAGCTGTCGGTAAAAGCATTGGAAAACACTTCCGGGCGATTGAGTGGGAACAGGTTCAAGAACACACACACCTGACGCAAATGATACTACGCGCGTGAGGTGCCCATCCCTCCACCCGCCCCCATCAAGGCCACCGGTTTCCCCGAGAGCAAGGAGTTATCCGGCTCACGAGACGCCCAATCCAAGATATTCTTCAACGCCGGCGCTATCGAATAGTTATATTCCGGACAAGCCAGCACCAACGCATCCGCCGCACCAATTTGAGCCAACACCCGCTGTACGGCAGCCGGCTTTTCTGTCACATCCGCGTTATAAAACGGGATATCGTGCAGATCCACAATTTCAAACTCAACGCCTGCGGGTAGCGCATTAGCCACCGCGCGTAATAAGCCTGAGTTACACGATGCACGACGCAAACTGCCTGAAATACCCACAAATTTAACCGAACCCATGGTGTCACTCCTTGAATATCATGTTGAAGAACGCGTCTGGTGCGGCCTGAAGTCTCTGTTCGCGCCAGAAAAGCGCCCTCACCTAGCGAAACGGCTTTGCTATAAACTCACCAATCCACTTTCTAAAGCCTATACCAAGAATGGATTACTGCACACGATGCGGATGTTACGGTTTATGGCTACGCTTGCCTTACCCAACAAGCCGGTACGTACATACTGCTCAGACGCACATTCTTATTCCCACGCCCTCACCTTGTGACACGCAATCTATAGATAATCACGATCCATCCGAAGATAATCCGCCGGTTTTCTTGGTCTTTCATCGTAGAGGCTTGCAGCGCCAGAAAGTGTGAAATATCAGCTAGCAGAATGCGCTTATGGGGTAAGCCCGGGAGAATAATGCAGCGGAACAGACGGTTCACAGGCCATTACATTGAGCGTGTATCACCATTAATGGCGATCCATCCGAAATGAATCCGGCGGTTTGCTTATCGGGCTGTGCAAAGATCTCTCACGCTAGCCTCTGAGCCTCACGCAATCGCAAGGCCGCGCCGTCAATGGGGAGGCAAGCTTACGCTAGGTTCGGTCAGACGCTACAGCGTGCTAATAGGCAGGACAAGGAAGATAGCTCACTATCACCTGTTCAGGCGCGTCTTCTTCCAACACATGAAATCCAGCTTGCTGGATATCCTCAAGAGCAGAGAGTACCGCTTCGCGTTCATTTTCTGCTAAACGCAAAAAATTGAGAAAACAACGATCTTGATAGGAGACTAATAACGCATCTGAACAGACTCGGCTTAGCTGGCGATCAAACAGTTCAAATTCTTCATCGGTCGGTAAACCCGTTGGCATCAAGTGAAGCGTAAATTCGTAAGTCTGCATCAGATCCCTCAGTAGACTGTATGCTGACCTGCGCAGGAATATCTCCTCAGCACGTTGTCAGTCTGGGCTTTCCCCATTGTTTCGTTCAGCCAGAGAAACAACCGCGGAAAATAAAAACGCCCTGTACATTAAAAAATGTCAGGGCGTTTGTAAATATCTGTGCAAATTACCGAGCTATTTTCAAAACAGATCGCAAAAAGTCATCTGTCTTAACCGATAAAAAGGCCTTTCACGGCTAAAAACCACCTAGCGATTACAGCTGAACTTTAATCAGGAAATCATCCAGGTTGGCACCCGCTTCAATTGCCTTGGTCAGAGCCAGTGGCATACGGCCTTGACCTGTCCACGTTTTGGTATTGCCGTTCTCATCAGAGAACTCATATTTTGCTGGGCGTGGGGCACGCTTGCTCTTCGCTGTTTTAACGGTAGTTTTGCTCGCAATATCCAGCAAGTCATTCAGATCAATACCGTCATCAGCCAACATTTTTTTGTAGGCTTCCAGCTTCGCTTTTTTCTCTGCTTCTTCTGCTTCCTTGGCGGCGATTTCTTCGCGCTTTTCATTTACCACGGTAGACAGTTTTTCCAGCATATCCTCCAGCTCACTTAACGTGCACTGCTCACGGGCGAATGCCCGCAATGAGCGGATATTAGAAAGCAACTTGATAACTTGTTCACTCATTTTGATTCATCCTACGCGTAATAGTGAGTAATTTTTATCGTATATTAAACAGTAACTGAGCTCAAAAACATAGCCTAAGAAGCCACATTGAAGAAATAACGATAACTCTATCGCATTAATTTATTATTCTACGCAATCTGCGTAAATGCAAGTGAGCCCGATTAAATAGCCATTAAACATAGAGCCGCGAATTTTTCTTATTTTGAATCAAAGTGTGGCGTTCTTTATCTGGCTGTAACGGTAAATCCCGTTTGGCTTATACAGGATTATGCATGATATCAGGCATAGCTGGCTATAGGTTGAATAAGGCCAGTAGCACAATTGCATATCCATCCGAAAAGCGTTTAAGACTTGGCTGTAACACTACGGCATATCCAGTAAGAAAGGAATGGCGGATTTATTTTTCTCCTATCCCTTTCATTTTCTACCTAAGTTTTCAGCAAGACCTCGCGCCAGCAAGCGAGTGGCGCGGTAATTAATACATAGTTTATACATAGTCTACCCATTACTTGGGTCGATTAGCCTCGTCAGCAGAATCGCTGTTGAGCGCATCAGCTGCGGTTTGTGGCGCGGCCGAGCTTGATAGCGGTAAACGGCACAATCCCTGCGCGGGGACATCTAAAGCCGTATTAAACTTGGCGGATAAATTCTGAAAAGCAATCAGCGCGGTTAACTCAATCAGGGTATCCTCATCGAAAAAAGTTTGCAGCTGCGCAATCATTTCGGCGCTAACTTTACGTCCGGTTATCGTCATCGCTTCTAGATAAGTAAATACCGCTTTTTCCTGCTCATCAAATAAATCACTGTCATGCCATTGCGATAATGCCAGCGCTTTTTCTTCGCATCCACACCGCTGTGCCAACTTCAGGCCGTTTGCATCCACACAAAACTCACAATCATTGAGTTGCGATACGCGAACACAGACCAAGGAGCGTAATTCCGCAGATAAGGGGGAAGATTTGCGATCTAAAAAGCCAAAAAACCCGGCGACCAAGTAAAACAATACCGGCTTACGCCCCCATAAGCGGGCAGGATTAAGGATTTCACCGTAATGACGTTTCTGTAACCAGAGTAAAGGTCTCACCCACCAAGAGTAACGGGAAGAAGGTTCGATACGCATGATTGCTACCTGTCTTATTTATAGGAACAACACAAAAGATCATAAGTCAGGATCTTACGGCAAACACTGCGTCATATACCAGCGAAGTCGAAATAAAACAGCCATGGCCATTGCGCCGCATAACCGCAGCGGAGAAATAAGTGCCCGTACCGAAAGAAAATCAATGCAGAGAAAGGAGTGTGAAAAGAAAAACTGAGGAAGACAAAGATTTAGGTCTGCGTCGTTAATTGTCTTCGGACAATTACGTTTGATGCTTAGGTTATCTTGCTTTGGCTTAGCGCAAGCTAGAGTCGCCCAAACCGTTCTACGACGCAGACTTTTTATAACACGATGTTATTTTTATGCTTTGTTTTCAGTGCAACTGGTCGGTGCACCTTGTTTCAGATAATAAAACCAATTTGTTCTTAAACGTGAACGTTTCATAATGTTACCTCACAATTTTTATTCTATCAGCCACCTTTGTTTTTTTTACTGGACGGTTGTTATTCACTATAGGGTTAACATGATCCGGTGTTAATCGTTGTACCGCGATCGTATACCTAACCTGATGAATACAGGTAAAAATTAAAGGAATCTGATATCCATAGCCCACATCCCCGCGGCAGATTCATCGTATTTGAATTCCACCATATAACCGGTTTGTGGCAACTTTTTACAATGGACGTGTTCTGCAGAAAAATGAACATCGCCCCCTAAATCGCAGGTTATTACCCCCTGCCGGGTTTCCGGACTAAAACTCCGGACAATGCCTGTATGTACCATACTCTTGAATTCCTTATCAGGAGACAGAACCGGGCTAATGTAACGTGTGACTTCAGTAATGCTGTTGTAGTCTAAAAAGACGCTCAGCCGGCTGAAAACACGCTTAACTTATTAGCGGCGGTTAACTCAGTCAGCTCAGATTGATATCAGGTATTAGTGTAGGAGAGGAAAAAACAACGCTGTAAGAGAGAGGGAAAAGCAGCTGTATTCCGTAAAGCAACCTCAATAATGACTTAATATCAACCTTCAATATCTCCCGATGCTAGCAGATTTTTATGACTTGTAAAGCACTTTCTGCGCAAAAAAGCCGCAAGCGAAGCCACAAAAGATGACTTTAATCACATTTTATAGCTTCTTTCTCCGTCATTACGGCGCGCTAAATGCCAAGCTATCGGCTTGCTGTGGCCCAATCACATTTTGCGTAGCCATTTCGCCAACCAATAATCCCGCCATTTGCTGGGCTAATGCCGCCATCGAATAACCCACTGGGGTTGTTTGCGTACTGCCCATCCAGCTAAATTTCTGATGCGGCACATTATAGAGCGTGGTTTGCGCATAGATTTCTGGTGCTACGTAAACAGTAGCAGGGAAATCGTAGGTCGGTGCCCACAAGCCTTGATAATAACCTGGGAAGTTGTTCCATCCCCAAACCGGAGCCGGTGCGCTGTAAACCTGTGGCTGTGTCACTTTCATGACTTGGGTCGTTAGAATATTATCCAGATGTAGCTGCTTGGCCAGTGCTAACACCTCTTGGCTATGGTTATCGGCTGTATTGCTCGTTGGCGTAGAGAAATACAGGTATGACACCACTGCCTGAACTTGATGTTGGCGTAGTTGTTTGGCCAACTCATCTTCTAATAAACGGCGCGCCACCACATTCGGCGTTGCGACGACCACTAACGCGGATTTAGCAGGGAAACATTCGCTGCATTGCGGATTTTTCCACTGCCCTTCCAACTGCGTAGGGCCAACACAAGCGGAAAGCATAACCGCCATAGAGCTAGAGAGCGCGACGCGAAAAATCCATTTTGCTTGCATAATAGCTATCTACATAAACTTTTTGATGTAGATAACTATAGCGATCGCTAGCCGCAATGAAAAATACCCATCTGTATACAGATGGGTATTATCAGTAAAAAGTCATGTCTAAAGAGAAAGTGATAACCGCTCGTTATGGCTTATCGATTAAAATTTCCCCACCAACGCAGAAAAGATCTGTTCATCCATATTGTGCGCTTGTTTACGCAAACGCGTGTTGGTGGTTAAGACACTGACCATATCATCCAATGAAATGGTTTTTTGCGCCTTTTGGCTCACGTGATAAACCAACTGTTCCAGATCCTGTGGCTGGATCAGCCCTTGGTTCGATTCAAACATTTCCACTTCCGTCATTGCATTATCAATGCGCTCTTTAATCTCCACCACCGGCGTTAATGACAAGCGGTGAATTTGGTCACACACCGCCAGTAAGGTCTCTGCACTGCTGTAACGCGAGACACTGAATTTCGCATTACCCACGGTGATCGCCAGTGAAAAGCGGCGCTTATCAATTCGGATTTTCTGGATGGGTTTGGCTTTAAACTTCAGATCCTCTGGCAACGGATTGAGCTGAATAACGTCATCTTCTAAACGATGTGAAATGCCTGGCAGTTGATTATTAAACTGTACCGGCGCTTTATTCCCCAATTTTTGCATAGACAGGAACGATTGTTTTTCCACGCCAGACAAGGTGCTGAGCTTAGCGCGGGTTCCTTCCGAATGGGAATAAAAGAAGATTTTGTCTTCATCCAGCTCCAGTGCGCAATTGATATAGTAGACGCCTTTAATGCGCTCAAAGATAAAGTAACCGCTGATCCCAGAAAATTCACCGCGGATATAGGTGCGCTTTTCCAGCCCTCGACCGGTACCGGATGAGGTGACCTCGATGCTGCCGTCATCAGGACGGGCTTTAAAATGCGCTACCACCACTTTTTCAAAAGTGTTGAAAAAGACTTTGCTGGTCAGATCGGGGGCCAATAGCTCATTAAGCAGGGATAAATCCATATCCAGCCGATTGCGATGCGTACTTTGGCCACGACAAAACAGGTATAAACGGAACATTAAGTCGTGATAACTGATCACCTCGACCGGCAATAAATAGAACATTTTACGCTCGAAAATCGATTTCAGAACGGAAACGCGCCATTTGATGTCATAGCGATGAGGTGCCATATCCTTATAGACATAATCACCTTTGGCATTACGTAGAAATTCACCATCCGCGCCGCGGATCCGGCGCCGAACAAACTGTACCCCTTCAACCTCGAAGAAACGGGCCAAGGTGTTATGAATGTTGATATCGTCGCCCAAATCTTGATCGCACGAAATCCCAACTTTGGTATTTTCTATTCTTTTAAATAAGTTAACGATTTCATCACGGGTTTCTTTGTTACCGGATTTCCCTAACAAGCTCAGCAAGTGATCAGTGTGGATAGGAGTGATATTTTTGATGGTCCCATTAGAGGATTCGTAAATCCCACTCATATCCATGTGATAGCGAATACTTAAAAAAACCAGCGCATACAAAAAACGGATATGTGAACGGTTAAATACCCCATCCATCGATTCGGTGGTTAAAAACAGTTTTGCCGTAATGGCATCATCATCACTTAATAGCGTGATGGGCTTTTCAAAGTAGCGCTCGTTGAAGCCATTGGGCGGTAAGTTATTCATTAAATTGATTTTTTGGCTATCAGGCATACCAAACAGCGAGCCAAAAAATGAATGGTCGGGGATAACCGAAACGCTTTCTAGTTTCAAGTCCAGTGGACGCACTGGGTATACCGGTGAGGTTGAAACTGGATATTTACGTGCCGCAGAAGGCGTGGTGCTCTTGGCTGGCATATTTTGCTGATCGGTCAGTGCATTTTTCGGCGCCGGTAGCAAATATAGTTTGTTTTTGGATTTTTTCTGGGTGGCATATTGAAAATTACCCTGCTCAATGAGCAAACCGCGCTCTTTTAAGCGCGAAATAGCTTGTCGCACACTGGCGCGTGTCAATGCCATGCTGTCTGTTAACACCGCAACACTGACGCAGTGATCCTGATGCTGTTTTGCCTGCTGCAAGATAGTTTGGATAAAGGTTTGTGCTGATTTAGGCAGGTTAAGCGCGTCATATACGGCATCCGTCTGCTCCACTTTGATCAGCGAACCTTCACTTGTACTCCGATCATGCTCAATCCAGTGTGTGTTGTCGTATATCAGCATTTTAGAAATCCAAAAAAACTTATTGTTTGTTTATATCCTGATTCTTTTTTTCTTTATATCTTATTTATCTTAGATCATGGGTACTGTGGGTAACCGTTAAAAAGCTAAGTTATTCAATGCATTAAAAACTGCGATCCAAATAAAAACCGCCTGTTTAGTTAACGATCCACCCTTTGTTAGCAACGATCCACGCGTTGTTTAACTGACGATCCACTTCTGTTCCTTGAACGATCCACCGTACGTTAAAAACGATCCATTCGTAAGTATCACAGCCTGTAAACAGGTTATTGACGACGGTGTCCAACCTTTTCACCTTGGCGGCGGCTGCTGTGTTTCACGCTGCGATATGGGTGTGAATAACGCTGTTTTTTTCATCAATTAAACGCGATCTGCGAGCTTGTTGCTAGGTGTTACCGGCGTAGTCTAGCAGTTGCTCCGCCGGTGTGACATTTTTAATTTCAAAGTCATTGCTGATTGAACCGGCGGATTTGATGGCGGTCGCATTTTTACCGGTGTTTGGCGCGATTATGCGTCTGGTTGCGTGCAAAGCGTGGTGCCTGTTCGATGTGTTAGCGGAGGGATCGGTGTATATCCGCGGCAGGATCTTGTGCGCGGTGTGATCCGCTGATGATTTTGGGCATTATTTTAACTGCGATCCGTCCGTAGCAATTCCGCGCGATCTGATGTGATGACGAGCATAGCTAATGTCACTCTGATAACTGCAATATATTGATCTATAAATAATTATTAGTTTTAACTTGGTGAATTTTACGTATGGCAATGTGAAGTTGTTTGTAAATAATGGCTAAAACCAGCCCATTTCTCTGGTTTGTCATGGCGAGGGCTTGATATAGATGTGATGTATTCCCTATCCCTCTCCATTTAATCGCGATCCATCCGACACTATTCCGCCTGTTTGTTCTGCAATATTCGTCAATTTGGCGACGATCCATCCGAGCATGCCCCGGGCGATGTGGCGTACATTTTGGTTAGCGATGGCCTTGTTGGGCTAAATTGAGCGCGATATGCCTATATCGGCGCGCGTGGGTGATTGTTTAACCATGACTGCAGCTATATTTGCCGCTCTCGGGCTGTGTATGGAGTGGTGTTTTGCTTTATCTGGCTACGACCTTTGTACCATGGGGAGGGGGGGGCTGGGTTTAATTTCGATCCATCCGAGTGTATTCCGCGGGTTTTATCATTCGCTGACGTTAGCTAATTTAATCATGATCCATCCGAAGCGATTCCGCCTGATTTGCTGGTGAGTGAGGCTATTTTGATGGCGATCCGTCCGAGGCTGTTCCGGCTGAATGGGCGATGGAGAAAGTCGATTAACCCCGTGTCGGCTTAGCGTGCTTTGCTGTTTGTTGATGATGTTCGTGCTAAGTGATGTTATCAAGCTGCTAACGTAGGTTGCCTTGCCTTGCCTTGCCTTGCCT